>WNFR01000090.1_pt1 | contig 91584 bp, 75 predicted proteins | sample 5400221 | NCBI WGS metagenome assembly WNFR01 (sample SAMN13153357, study PRJNA577476) | soil metagenome | isolation source: 40 cm soil under Madrone tree | place: USA:California | collected 2016-06-14
CCGAGCCCGCCGACTTCCCGATTGCGGTTCCACGCCACGATTCGCATATCCCTATCGACGACGTAGAGCGATACGGGAAGGGAATCGATGATCTTCTCGGTGAACCGTTTTTGCTCCTCCGCTTCGCGGGTTCGCTGCGATACCTCGACCGCGAGGTTGATTGAATGGTCCTTAGTCCGGCGGTACAGTTCGGTGTTTCTGATCGCGAGGCTCAGTTGTTGCGCGACCGCACCGAGCAGCTTCTGATCGTCGGCGCTGATCGGCCGCGCTGCAAAGCTGCCGCAGATGAGAATTCCGAGCATCCGGTCATCGAACATCAAGGGCACTACCGTCTCGAGCACTATGTTTGGGTCGTGCAGGAAGCATTCCGCGGTTCGGATCTGGATCGCGGGCTGCACGCGCCAGTCTGCCGAGCTGAGATAGCTGACGACGCGTTCCTTGTGAAACCAGTCATCTCCCTCCGGCTGATCCGCGTACGAGCGCGAGGAAATGGCCGACGCGAGGTCGTCGGAGTCGGTTGAACTCCTCACTATGACCGCACAGGCGTCGCATTCCAGGCTCCTTCCCACGGTGAATACCGCATAGCTCAACAGCTCGTCCATTTCGAGCGAGGTCATCAGGTTGTGCCCAAGGTTGTAAACGAATGAAAGTTGGGCTGCGCTCTTCTTGGTTTCCAGATAAAAGCGCGCATTCTCAAGTGCCACCGTAAGTTGATTGCAAACAGTAGAGAGCAGCTCCGCCTGCTGCTTGGGAAGCGCCATCCCGGCTTTTGAGAACAAGCATATGGCGCCCAGTGCTTTGCCTTTCAACACCAGTTGTGTGCACGCGACTCCGCGGACGTCTCGCAGAAGGTCGCCTTCCAGCACTCTTCGGGCCGATTCAGGCAGCGACTCGAGAACAAGGGGCTTCCCGTTCATAAGCGGCACGATTCGTGAGTACAATTCGAGCAGGCTCGCATGCGCGCTATCAGTCATCGTCAGTCCTTCAACGGCTGCGATGGTCATTGGCCGTTCATCGGCTTCGCGCAGAAAGACCACGCCTGAGTCTGCGCGAACGTAACTGATCAACGCAGCCAGCGTCCCTTGCAACAGCACCTCCGGCTCAAGCGAGCTGGCAAGCACCGACGATACCGTGTGCAGTACATTGAGCTGTTCGAATCTCTCGGTCCTCTCGCGCTCGTAGCGCGACGAGCGGAGGTGGGCTCTTATTCGCGAAAGCAGCTCGGCTCTCTGATAAGGCCGGGTGATGTAATCGGTGGCGCCCCGGTTCAGACAAGCGACTTTGTCTTGCGCGCGGTGACTCTTGGAGATCATCAGTATCGGCACATCCGCCGTCGCCTCGCCGGCCCGGATATCCTCGCAAAAGGTCAATGCGAGGTGAGCCCAATCGAGCCGCCGCAGGCTCTCGCCAGAATCGTCACTGGAAGGAAGCAAAGACGAACCTGTCAGGCGTGAAGCGGAAGATTCGATGATGATTAGCGACACTTCGCGGGCGCGCACCTCCTCGAGAGCAGGTTGGGCGGAAGCGAGTGAGACGACATCATAGCCTGCGGTTGCGAGTAACCGCTGCATAGCTCGCGCTGCCTTCGTTTCGTCTGCGAGGATGAGGATGCGGTCAGATAACCCGTTCGGGCTAGACATGCCAGCGCCTGCTTTGATTTGGGGTGTTCGATGGATTTACAGGGGCAGATGCGAAGTGCTTCTGTGAGGGTAGCGGCAATCTAAGTCATTCTGACAGAAGAGTCAATAATAATGTCTCTCTCACTTCTCAAGCTGCTGCTTCGCGAGAACAGCTTCGTTGCTCCGCGGGAAACTCCTGATCAGCGCGGTCAACTCGGCCCGCCCCGCTTCCTGCTGACCCATTTCCATCAGCGTCACGCCCTTCCTGAACCGAGCGGCCGGAACCTTATCGCCTTTCGGGAACAACATGGTCACCTTGTCAAATTCGGCGACCGCCTCGTTGAGCAGTTTCTTGCTGTAATAACACTCGCCTACCCAGTACTGCGCGTTGTCGGCCATCTCGCTGGAGGGGTAGGTCTCGACGTACTGGCGGAACTCGCTGATGGCGAGATCGTAGTTGCCGCGGCTGTAGTCACCATACGCCGCCGCAAAGAGTTGATCAGGATTGCCGGGCGTGATCTGAGTAAAGGTGGGAAGCTTCGGTAAATTCTCGACCAGCTTCCTTACCTGGGCCAATTGCTCGGACAAACGGTCGATTCGCTGATTCGTGGAGCTGAGCTGCTCACTCAATCCGCTGACCGATTGGATAGCGCTCGAGCTGCCTTCAGCGACCCGTCCCTGAGCCTGGCGGATAGCGTTGACGTTGTCGACGATCTGCGTGACCAGCGTATTCAACTGGCCGCTGTTCTTGTCCATCGTCTCCTGCAGGGTGCGGACCTGACGCTCGAGCACGATAACTTCGGCCTTCAGCTCGTCTAACGCGAGCTTCACCTGCGCCTCTTTCTGATCCGCCAGTCCGTTCCCGGCGGTCGACGACACCAATAAAATGGCGAGCACAGCAGCGGTAATGAACTTAAACGACATAGAAATCTCCTGTTGATTCGATTCTCAGATGCCCACTCCCGGGAGCGCAGGCATCCCTGCCTGCCTCCTTTGCATTGCGCGAGAAACACCGGAAAGAGGCAGGCAGGGATGCCTGCGCACCCAGGGCGCGGTTACGGATTGCGTGGCGTGCCGCCGCTCACGTACACGAAATCATCGCGGCGGTCGTGCGCCCAGGAAGGGGACTGACTTGGCGAGCCCTCGCTTGCCCCTGCCGCGCGCTCCTTGCCGTAGCTCACGGTCTGAATTCTCGATGCCTCGACTCCTAACGAACTGAGGAACTCCTTAGCCGATTGCGCGCGTCGCTCTCCCAGTCCGATGTTGTACTCTTCAGTGCCGCGCGGATCGCAATTGCCCTCGATCCGAAAGGTGATCGACCGATTCGGTCCCTGGGTGAGCCATTCAGCTCCCCGCCGCAGTTGGTCTCGCGATTCGGGCGTAAGATCTGATTTGTCCAACTCGAAGTAAATGGTTCTCACCATCTGGTTGAAGATGGCGGCGATTGTTGGGTTCGGCCCGGCATTGCTGGTTCTCGGCCTGTCGCCCGGGGGAGTTTCTTCGGTGACGGTCACGCGTGCCGAGGCGTTTTCTGTTCCCCCCGCGCCGGTAGCCGTTGCGTTATAGGTCGTGGATTGTGAAGGGCTGACCGTGCGCGAGCCGGAACTGGGCACCGTGCCTAGCTCGCTGATCGTTACCCGGTCCGCATTGTTCGAAGTCCATCGAAGCGTAGTGCTTTGCCCGCGCGTAATCGCCTCCTGGTCAGCCGAGATCCGAATGCTGGGCCGCGCTGGGCGCGGTGTTACGGTGACAACCTTGCTGTCGCGGGCCGCTTTGTTTCCGCGCGTCGCCACCGCCATGTAGGTCGTGGTGTTGTCGGGCGTGAACACTTGCGCTCCGGTCTTATCGACCGGATTGCCGTTGAGTGTGACCTGCTTCGCATCCTTAGAAGACCAGTTCACGCGGACGTCTTCGCCCTGCTGAACGGTGGTGCGCGAAACTTGCAGTTGAACCTTCGGCTTTGCGCATCCCACTATGCCGATCAGAATAGAAGCAGTAAAGATGATCGCAGCTATTCGCGAAAACTTTCTCTCCATCACAAGCTCCTTTTGCGCGCGATCAGATCGAGTATGAAACCCCTGGTTTCCACGGCGAGGTCCCGATCCTCGGCGCTGAGTGAAATCACTTTGCCCACGTCGGCGAACGGCCGCCACCGCGCGTGAGCGCGCGTTGGCCGCTGCCGTCGATATGTGCTTGCCAGACTTCCCATCGGCCCGAGCGGTTTGATTGAAACGAAATGTGCCGGCTATCGGGCGACCACGTCGGGCTCTCGTTTCGCCCCTGTGATGTTAGCTGAATTAGCTGGCCGGATGCTACGTCGGCCACAAAAACTTGAAAACTGCCGGCGCCGCCGTAGGTGAACGCGACGTAGCGGCCGTCTGGCGACCACGAAGGCGAATCTGCCTGTCCGCCCCGCGCGATCAGAGGCCGTTGATTCGCGCCACTCGAATCCATTACGTATACCTGTGGCGTCCCCGCGCGGTCAGATATGAAAGCGATCTCGCGCCCGGTTTGAGGGTTCCATCGCGGCGAAATGTTGATCCCCTTGGACGTTCGAGTCAGCCTGCGCGCGCTCGAGCCATCAAGGTTTGACACATAAATTTCCATCGAGCCGTCCCCCCCGATCGCCGAGCTGAACGCAAGCAGCCCGCTGGGAGAAATCGTCGGCGAAGTAGTAGTCGAGTTGAAACTGGTGCCGCCGATCAAACCGCCTTCAGCCGAGCGAACCACGATGTTCGGTACCCCTGTCTTGTAGCTTACGTATGCGAGGTAGCGCCCGTCGGGAGAGAACTGCGGAAAACGAACCATCGGGCCGTCGCTTGCAAAGTTGCGCTGGTTGAATCCGTCGTAGTCCATCACCTTGATCGAGTCGCCCGAAACGTAAGCGATTTTCGACGTCGCGATGCCGTCACGCCCCGTAAGCAGCTTCACCGCCTCGTCTGCAAACTCGTGCGCGATGCGCCGCGGATCGCCGGTGTGCCGCGATGCGATGAGTTGTTGCTTAGTCTTCACATCGAACAGATAGGTGTCGGCCGCGATCGCGCCGCCGGTGTTCTGAAGATTACCAAATGCGACGTAGTCAGCTTTTACCGGATCGGCGCTCCAGTCGTCGAACTTCAGCGACGCCGGATCTGGAACAAGCGTCTTGGGGTAAAGGCTCTTGCCGACCAATCCCGATACGGCCGCGAAATCGAGGTCCGCCCACAAGACTTGATTGAAGGTGCTCACCGCCGCTTCGAGTCCGGCCGAGCGCGCAATGAAATCGGCGACGGCCAGATTGGGACCGTTCCCCGGCGTGACGATTATCGTGCCGATCTGCTTTCGGAGATCTTCCTGAGGTGGCTGAGCCTCCTGGCGTGCCGCGAGAATGGACATACTCGGCAGTGTCAATGCCAGAATCGCTGCGAGCTGAATTGATGCTCTTGTCTTCATAACTGAAACCGGCGGCGCCGAGGAAGTAGCATAGACTTTAGTCTGAGTTTGGTGATTGCTCTTATCACGAAGTTACCGGACACAGACTAAAGTCTATGCTACTTCATTTCGGATACCGGAACCAAACTTCCGCGGTCGCTTCTTGCGCGCCGGTCAAGAATCCTGACGGGAACGGCGGCAACGGGTCTGCGGCGATCACCGCACGCTCGGCGGCGTAGTTCACCTGCGCGTTCGGAGAGCGCTGCTTGATGTAAGCTGGGGCCACGCGGCCCCCCGAGAGCGAGAGAATCCGGCCGTCGCGCGCTATCCGAACGAGTATCACGACGTATTGCGTGCCCCCTGAATCGATCGCAGGAGGGGAGTAGTTTCGGCCAAGTATCGCCTGAATCCTCCGGCCATACTCCGAGCCTCCGGGCAAACCGGTGCCGCCTCCAAACCCGCCCCCAGAGCCAATTCCAACGCCTCCAGTCAAAGCGGTAGGTGTCGGGCTGCCAAAGCTGCGGCCCACCTGCGCGGTCTGATCGGCCGACCGCCCTCGTTCCTCTTTGCCGGTAAAGATCTTTTCCTGCTGTTTAACGACTGGCCGATCTGTCTTCAACGTTTTCGGATCCGGGATATCCTTCTCGGTTGGAGGAAGCAGGGCTTCGGCATTCGCGTCCGCGCGGCGAGCAGTTTCAACGCGCGCGTTATTGATCGCGTCATTTGTGTCACCGACGTAAGATACCGGCTGAGGTTTGGCGAATCCAAGTATCGCCGACTTGTCCGCAACGCCTACTTCGATCGAACCACCCCCGCCCTCGCCGCCTTCTCCGGGGCCTGCGGCTACGATCTCAGGCGAAACGACCCGATTGAACGCGACGAACAGAACAGAAAAGATGATCAAGTGCAGCGCCACCGACAGAGCTACACCGAGGCGGGGTGATTTATCTTCCTCGACCAACGCGGCTCGGAATGTTACCAGCTCCGCCATTTTCTTATCTTCGCAGCACCGTCATGCCTGTTCGTAGTTCGGCCTTCAGGCGGAAGTTCGTAGCGGCCTTAGGTGAGCTCCTATTTCACAAAACTTCCGCCTGAAGGCCGAACTACGAACTTCACTTCTTCTTAACCGTCGGCTCGGTCACCAGGCTCACATCGGCCCCGGCCTGTTTGGCGATATCGAGTACATACGCGATTATCCGATAAGGCGTCTCGCCATCTCCGCGCACGTAGACCTTGCGCTCCCCCGATTGGCCCAGCTTCTCAGAAAGCAATCCCGGCAGATCGTTCACGTTGACCTGTTTCGCTTCCGCCTGAGTGCTGAGGTAAAGATTTCCGTCTTTATCAATGCTGACAACGACGGCTTTGGGCTTCGGCTGCTCGGTGCGAACCTCTTGAGTCTTGGGCAAGTTGACTTCGATTCCGGTCTGAAGAATCGGCGCGGTCACCATGAAGATGACCAGCAGCACGAGCATCACGTCTACCAACGGCGTGACATTGATTTCTGAAAGGGAAGTCTGAGTTCGCCCGCGCTGATCTGTGAAAGCCATCTGGGATCTCCGTGAAACGTGACAAGAGACGTTTCGCTCACGCATCACGTTTCACTCATCACTCTGCTACACGTTCGCTTTGACGTAGTATCGTTCCACAAGGTTGATCAGTTCCAACGAAAACCGGTCGATGATTGCTGTCAGTGCTTTGATCCGGTTCAGGAAATGATTATAGAAGATCGCGGCGGGCACGGCGGCGGCGATTCCCGCAGCGGTCGCAATCAGCGCCTCGGCGATTCCAGGCGCCACGGCCTGAATAGAAGAAGCCGAAGCCGTGCTCAATCCGTGAAAGGCAATGATGATTCCGACGACTGTCCCAAACAGTCCGATAAACGGCGAGGCGTTAGCAGTTGTAGCGAGCCAGGTAAGCCGCCGTTCCATCTGTGAGACCTCGGCGATGGTTGCGGATTGCAGCACGCGGCTCAGCGCATCGATGCTTCGAACACGGCCCTCGCCTTCACCTAACTGATTGTTAATCTCTTCATAGCCGGCCAGGAACACATGCACCAGGGGGCTGCGGCCATCGGGATCGGCGCCTTGAGACAGGTCCGAGAGTTTACCTCCGCGTTGAAACCGGGAAAGGAACCCCTTGGTCTCTTTCTCGGCATCCCTGAGCCAGAGCCATTTGGTTATGATTATTGCCCACGAGTAGATAGAGAACACCAGCAACAGAATCAGGACCCCTTTTGCGATAGGGCTGGCTCGCAACAGAAGCTCGAAGAAGGTGCTGGTCTGAGTTTGAGTAGCTTGGATCAAAGAGAGTGCGAAGCCAACAGGTATCGTCAATCCTCGTTCTCCTGGGTTGTTGCCTGCAAGATGAATTCTAGATGGCGGCTTCGAGGGTGTCAAACAAAGCACCTTGTATCAATGTGGCTTGGACTGCGGCGGCCCATTTGGACTGCAGCGGCAAGGTACTCCGCGACGCCGCTTTCCTCGATTTCAAACAAAAGTGGCGTCGCGGAGTACCTTGCCGCCGCAGTCCAAACGGCTACGTGTCTTTGATCCGCGGCGCTGTGCAATAGTTGGGACTCGCGCAACTCGGCAAGAAACAGTGCGGATAACGGGAAGCGAGCGGTAGATCAAATGAACAATCGTTGGCAACCTCGCGGGATGACGACGTTAGGGTTCTTGCTCATCCTCCTTTCGCCATCAGTCGCAACTCCGGCCCTGCAATCGGGCAGCAGCGCAACAACCGATGCTGGAATGCTCAACGACGGACAGTTGCACGTCGTGCTATGCGGCACCGGCTCGCCGTTGCCGGACCCAACCCGCGCTCAGGCTTGCACTGCAATCATCGCGGGCGGCGAGTTCGTGCTCGTCGATACGGGCTCCGGCTCGTGGCGCAAAGTCGCCGTCAACAATCTCCCTGCTCAGAATCTGAGCGCCATCCTGCTCACACACTTTCACTCCGATCACATCGGCGATCTCGGCGAAGCTTTGATGCAAAGCTGGGCGGCGGGCCGCAACCACAAGCTCGAAGTCTATGGCCCGCCCGGAGTAGATCAGGTCGTTGCGGGGTTCGGGCAGGCTTATTCGCTCGATACCGGTTACCGGGTCCAGCATCACGGCGAAGAATGGATGCCTCGCGCCGCCGCTGGAGCAGTCGCGCAGCAGATCAGGCTGAAGAGCAATGACACAGCCGCGCTTGTCTTTGAACGCAACGGACTGAAGGTGACAGCTTTCAAGGTCGAACACGATCCGGCGAGTCCCGCTTACGGTTACCGCTTCGAGTATCGCGGCCGCGTGGTAGTCGTCTCCGGCGACACTTCAAAGAGCGACAATCTCGCGAAACACGCGGCAGGCGCGGATTTGCTCATTCACGATGTGATCGCAAAGAACTTGCTCCAAATGGCGGCGAGCAACTTCGATCAGGTGGGCAATAAGCGGCGCGCGAAGATGTCGCGAGACATCATGACCTATCACACCAGCCCGCTCGAAGCCGCCGCAATCGCGGCCTCGGCAAAAGTAGAGACACTGGTCTTCACCCACATGGTCCCGCCGCCAAGCAGTCCGCAGATCGAGCAGGCATTCACGCGAGGCGTGAGCGACATATTCAAGGGCAAAGTCGTACTTGGAACCGATGGCATGCGGTTCGACTTACCGCCGCGCAACTGACGCGAAGCCTCCTCTTTGCGCCCAAGAAATGAGCGCGGAAACGAATCTCGCTGATTAGCTGGTTCGGCGACGCGCGAGCAACCTGTCTCTGATGCCTCGGGGATCGAACCGCGCCTCGACCTCTTGGCGAATCTGATCGCGCTGGGTTTGCCGGTCACGAAGATAGGCGCCGACCTCATCCCGGTGATTGAGATAGTAGGCGACAGCGGCGTACACATCTGCAAGATTCAGGGTCGGGTATTGTTGCACTATTTCTTCGGGAGTCGAGCCATCCAGAAACGCTAAGAGTACGGAATCGACAGAAACGCGCGTGCCGCCTACACGAATAACGCCGTCTGCATCCGTCGCGAGTGGCGGCGACTCAGTTGAGATCGTCAGGCTCATAGTGGCTTCTGTTCCTGGTGCATTATACAAGCCTCACGACGGAAAGAGGATGCGCGGTATCAAGCGACGCGCTTCTGTACGCCTGAGCCCCGCTCGTTATGACAGAGTTGGTTAACATCGCCAGTTGATCTTACGATGCAGGCCTCCGTGCACGCTGCCGCTGTTTGGGTCTCTCCTGAAATTGGACGGGCTTGTCCGTAGCTACTCGGGCTAGGTCAAACCTCGACAGACGGATGCGTCCTAGTTTTGTTTCGAGACTGATCGCAAACCGGTCTTCCCCAACGGTGAAGTGCGCCGGCACCATTTTGCACGTGTGGTCCTCGAGTGAAATGTGGACACTCCTGGCATCTCCTCCATCAGCGACCCGGCCGTCACGAGCATCCTCCTGAAACCTGAGAGCAGCCTCGATTTCTCGCAAGCCGATCCACGACATGAAATCTAGACTGTTTACGTCAATCACCCAGCTAGCGCAGGTCCGCTTTACTATCGGAATTAGGCTATTGGGTTCAGAAATTCGACCGATTGTCACAGCACCAGTTTGCATCAGTGGTGTCGCCCAACGGTGAACGTGTCCGTACTTCGTTGGGTTCTGCCGGTAGTCCTCACCGATCAAGAACGAGCCATAGTCATCGTGGAGCAGCACCGTAAACTGATAGAACTGATCAAAGACGTCACGGTCCGCGGTCAGAATAAAGCAGTCTCTGCCCGTCAGAATCGGGCTGAGAACGCCGTACACGGAGAGAATCTCATCAGTATACCTGCGACGCTCGTCACCTTTGTTCGCTAGACGTACGGTTCTCCAACTGATGCCGCTCTTCAACGCCTCCCTGATAATCTTTCCCCGTTCCTTGCCTTTAGCATTAACCGATGTTCTCTCCCGATAGGCTTGCATCGGGCCTTCGAGAAGTCGCTTTCTGAAATGAAGAAGGTTGGTATATCGCGTGGCGACGTACTCGTACTCTTGGACTGCTCGATATGCTGATAGTTCGATCCGAGAGTTTAGTTGGCCGCCAGGGAAGAGCAGTTCTTTCAGCGCGCTCGCCGGACCCTTCTCAATGTCAGCGAGTTCCAGTCGGACGTCCGGGAGGATCTTGATGGTAGTCGCGATCAGTAGCTGACGGACAAGGTTTAGCCGGTTCGGCGCAAATTGACTTGAGTCAGCGAACACATCCGTCGGGTGAGGATTGGCAAGAACATTGTCGACGACCGCGCCTTCGCTCTCAAGTCTTGCTCCGCGATAGGAGAACGCCTGGACGTATTCGATCTCGGGACGTTTTCTCGAGAAGCGCGGTTGACCGATCAATGGAATGCTCGGCCCCTCAGGTTTCAGGAACGCTCCCTGCTGTTTCAGGAACTCGAAGACAGGGTTCTTGGACATATGCAATCCTGCATAGCGGCAACAGCGATGGTCGCTCCGCCCTCAATTATGTGGCCGCAAGGTCTTTCTGACCTAGCATCGTTTCGTCGCTATCCAACATAATCCAACAACAGGAAGTAGTGGAACGAAATCGAACTTAATGTTACGGCTGTTAGTACACCCAATCAAGTTGCGGTCATCAATCCTAACAAGCCTCGCCGAAGTTCCGAGATTGGCTAATGCAAACGGACGGCTATCTCGATGTCAGTTGTGAGTAAGCACCTTGACTCGAATACTGCGTTCCAACATATTCATCCGCAGTGTCAGCGAGACCTCAGCGACGTTTGCCCTCAACCCTGAGCCTGGTTACCGGTGTAGTGTACGTCTTTCTCTACGCACCGATCATTGTGCTGGTCACCTTGTCATTCAACAGCTCGCGCTTCAGCACGATCTGGCAAGGCTTTACGTGGCGATGGTACGCGCTTGCGTGGCAAGACGCCGAGCTCATCGCGTCGCTGCGCGTCAGCCTTATCGTTGGATTCATAACGACGTCGTTCGCTACGGTCATAGGGACCGCGGCTGCGATTGCTCTCGCGCGATATCGGATCAAGTTCAAGCGCTCAGCAGAAGGGCTGCTCTTCCTTCCGGTCATCATTCCTGAGATCGTCATAGGCTTTGCCACGGCCGGGTTGTTCGGCATGCTGGGGATCGCATTCGGGCTCAGCACGATCATTGCCGCGCACGTTGCGTTCTCGATTTCCTATGTCGTGTTTATCGTACGAGCCAAGCTCGTCACCCTCGATCCATCGCTCGAGGAGGCTGCGCTGGACCTGGGGGCCACGCGCTGGCAGTCGTTCTTCCGAGTCACGCTGCCTTTGATACTTCCGGCTGTCACATCGGCCGCGCTGTTAGTGTTTACGCTATCGCTTGATGACTATGTAATCACGAGCTTCGTCGCCGGGCCTGGAAGCGCGACGTTGCCGCTGAAGATCTACTCGATGGTCAAGACCGGCGTGACGCCTGAGATCAACGCGATTTCGACGGTGCTGCTGACCGTCACGGTGGTTCTTGTCTTTGTGTCGGAGCGCTTCTCTTCGGGGCGGCAATCCCGTTGGACGACAAGCGCGGCGGTTGGCGGGCTCGCGTTGCTGTTTGTGTTCGCGATCGGGGCACCGAGTCACAAAACGAAGGGCGGCGAGCTGAACGTCTTCATTTGGTCAAACTATCTGCCGGATAACGTCATTGCGGAGTTCGAGCGCCGCTATGATGCGAAGCTCAACGTCGAGCTGTATGACTCGAACGAAGCACTCCTGGCCAGGCTGCAATCGGGTGGCGCGAGTTACGACATCATCGTGCCGAGCGACTACATGGTCATGGTGCTTCGCGAGCAGGGTCTGCTGGATGAGTTGAACCGCGACGTGCTGACGAACATCTCGAACCTCGACCCGCAGTTCGTGGGCCTGCCGTATGATCCGGCGAATCAGCATTCGATTCCGTACATGTGGGGAACCACCGGCATAGCCTATCGCAAAGACAAGGTCACCGGGACTATTGATAGCTGGGAGGCGTTGTGGGACGGCCGCTACAAGGATCGCATCGCGATGCTCGATGACGTTCGCGAAACGTTTGGCGCTGCCCTCAAGTTTCTCGGGAAGTCCGAAAACAGCGCCGACCCTGCCGAGATTCAAGCGGCGGCTGCCTTGTTGATGGACCAGAAGCCGCTGGTAAAGGCTTACGACAGCGGCGGCTTTGATCAGATGCTGCTGTCTGGTGATGCCTGGGTGGCCCAGGCTTATAGCGGGCAGATAGCGAAAGCAATTGCTGAGAATCCCATTATCGGATATGCGATCCCGAAGGAGGGCTGCACAATCTTCGTGGACAACATGTGCATCCCTCGAAACTCGCGCAACAAGGAGCTGGCCCACGAGTTCATCAACTTTGTTCTTGAAGCGAAGATCGCCGCGGACATTGCGAACGGCACGGGCTACTCTTCAGTGAACCTCGCGGCACGGGCATTGATTCGTTCCGACCTTCTGACAAACGAAGCGGCTTATCCTCCGCGCGACGCGATCGAGCGGTGTGAGTTCATCCGAGAGATCGGCCCGGTGGTCAGTATCTATGACAGGTTGTGGACGGAGATAAAATCCAAGTGAATGCAAGTGAACTAGTGGTCATGTCTGAACTAATTTCTCAGCTTCGACATCAGGTCATCATCTTTTTTGTCAAACGATCGGAGCGGCGTTGAGTGCTCGCGGTTTATTCGTCCTGTCATTGGGCGTGGCTGGTTCTCAGGCGGGGCTTCGGATGGCGGCGATGTACCGCGACCCTCACCCTCCATAGCAAAGGCTCGCGTATTGGCCGGCTGACCGGTGCTCAAACGCTGACTCGCTCGAACGCCCGCAGGTAAAGAATTGCCGTTATTCAGTCCGCCGGTGGCCCGAGGCTGCAATGCGGGATCGAGAAGCTTGGGACCAACCTTCGCATCGATGATGCTCCCGACTCCGCGGAAGAGTTTGACGATGCCGCCCAGGGCAAGCAGCAACGAGACTGTGTACATCCAGGGAGTCTTGGGAATGAGAAAGTAGGGAAGGGCGGCCGCAACCAGCAGCGCCGCGCCGACGGCCGACCCGTGTATGCCGTCGCTTATTTGCTTGCGGGCGCGCTTGAATTCGCGATCGCGTAACGGATCAGAAACGGCGACGACTCCGCCGCTAAGGGCCTGCGTGACAACGCCCAAGTTCATGCCACACGACTTGCAGAACTTTAGACCGTCGATTGAGTGTGTCGAGCAGGTAGGGCAATACATCTAAGTCAGCTCTCCCCAGTTGTGAGGCGGGGCTTCAACCGACAGCGGCGCCGCAAAGGCTCCTTAGTTCAGATGAGCAATCCCCGAAAGCCGTGAAATGGAGGGGCAACGTGCGCAGTATAGCACAACCGGTTGACGGCCTCTAGACTTCATAGCTACACTCGATGCAAATTCGAGAACAGTGGAGGAATCCCTTTGGGAGCGAAGAAGTGGGCAGCATTTGCGAGCGTATTACTGCTGTCGTTACGGTTCGGTTTTGGCATTCAATGTTCTGCACTGGGGCGTTCTAACGCTCACCCGCAAGCCTCTCCGTTCGTGCTGCCGATCGTTAAGCGAGACTCGCTTTTAAACGGCCTTCATCTTATTACGCTTGAGCAGCAGGGCACCGGTAGTGTCGCCGCTCACCTGCGCATCAATAGCGGCGCGTTGTTCGATCTTGCGGGAAAGGGCGGGCTGGCGAACCTGACCGCTGAAATGCTGTTGAAAGGCTGCGGTGGACTGAGCGCAAAGAATGTTGCCGACACCGTCGAGCAGTTGGGTCTGGCCGTAGGTGTCACGGCCGGATGGGACTCGACCGACATCGTGATGAGCGGTCCAGCTGAGTCGCTCGAGGCGATCTTTGATCTGCTCGGAAAGCTGTTGATCAGCCCGTCATTCGATCAGAAGGAAGTGGATCTACTGAAGGTAGCTCGAGTGGCGGCTCTGAATAAAGAGGGACAGATCGAATCAGTTGCCGTGCGTCGCAAGGCCCTGGAGGCGGTCTTCGGGTCACATCCTTTTGGGCGGCTCGCGCACGGAACACCCGAATCGATGGGACAAATAACTCGGCCCGACCTGGTTTACTTTCACAACCGGTTCTACATCGCAAACAACTCGGAATTGACGGTAAGCGGCGATGTAACCGCCGAGCAGGTGACCCGCCTCGCTAGATCGAAACTCGGCGCGTGGAAGAAAGGCGAGAAGATCCCGCCGACATTCAAGTCGCAGGAGGCGCAACCGGGGCGACGCGTCTTCATACTCGATCGGGGCGAGGAGCAGCCGGCGCGGGCCGAAATAGCCCAGCCTGGACTCTCGAGACGGGCGGAGGACTATTTCGCGGCGGTGATAATGGCCGACGTGCTGGGCCAGCAGGTTTCGAAAATCACCGCGGTGCACGCGGGAACGACAATCGAGACCGACCTCGAGGCACGGCTGCTTGCGGGACCTCTAATTGTGAGCATAAAGTCGGATCCAAGTGACCTCACAGGCAACCTGGATGTGCTTCTGGATACGATGACCGGAATGCAGGTCAACCCGCCGGCGAACGAGCGCGTTGAATCGGGAAAGGCGAAGCTGATCGCATCGATGGCTGAGCGGCTCAAGACGCCTGCAGGGGCAGCGGAGGTTATACTGGATATTGAGACCTTCGGGCTGGGCAGGGACTACGTTATCAACTTCGCCAACCGGGTCAATGCAATCACGCTTGCGGACGTTCAGCGAGCGGCGCAGAAGTACTTGAAGCCACAGTCGGTTGCCATAGTAGTCGCCGGGTCCGCCGGCCGATTCGAGTCCCCAATGAAGAAGATCGGCACGGTAGCCGTGTTGAAGTAAGAACCTCCTCTCGCGTGGAACGGGATCCTTCGAATTGACAGAAAGCGACGCAAGTAATCTCGGCCAGAGCACTAAGGCTGCGCGAGTTCGCTCAATGTTTGCCGAGATCGCGCCGCGGTACGATTTGCTCAACCACGCGCTGTCGCTGAACATCGACAAACGCTGGCGAAGACTTGTGATCAAGCAGGTCGCGGATCGATTGCGGCGCCCGGGCGCTGTGGCACTCGACCTTTGCTGCGGAACGGCTGAGCTGTCGTTGGAACTCGGCGAGTTGGCTCCGACATTCGGAGTTGACTTCTGTCATCCAATGCTGGAACTGGGGGTCAAAAAAATCCGGCGGGCGGGGCTGCCGATCGAGCTTATCGAAGGTGACGCGCTCAGCGTACCCTTTGCCAATTCGATGTTCGACGTCGTGACCGTGGCCTTCGGGCTGCGAAACCTGGACGGTACGGCAACCGGGCTGCGCGAGATTCATCGCTTGCTGAAACCGGGAGGACGGTGCGTTGTGCTCGAGTTTTCTCATCCCCAGCTTCCGGTTTTCCGCAATTTGTTTCACTTCTACTTCACGCGTCTGCTTCCCCGCATCGGCAACGCGGTATCGGGGTCGAGCTTCGCTTATCAATATCTTCCCGACTCGGTACAGTCATTTCCTGATCAGAAAGAATTGGCCGGCCTGATGCAGGCGGTTGGTTTTTCCGGTGTCAGATACTACAATCTGTTTGCCGGTGTTGCCTCATTACACCTTGGTGATAAGTAAGACACCGGTCGCAGGCGCCTTGGCGGCCTCGATTCGCGGACGCAAGCTGGCAACTTTCGCAAACAAAGCAGGGAAGAAGTTCGGCGCCGGGCATCACCCCTTGAGAAGGATAAGATGAGATCAGATGCAATCAAGTTTTTCTTCGATCGGTATGGGCTCACCAACGGCGATATTGACAGGCTGCTTGCGGCCGCCCTGGCGCGGGGAGGTGACTATGCGGATTTGTATTTCGAATACCGGGTCGCCAATAGCGTTAACATCGAAGAGCAGATCGTCAAGCAAGCCGCCAAGTCGATCTCGCAAGGTGTAGGCGTGCGCGTGATCATAGGCGACAAGACCGGCTACGCGTATACCGACGACATAGACTTCGAGGCTATCCGTCACGCGGCCGAGACGGCAAGCCACATAGCCCGGAGCGGTAGCAGCAAACAGGTCGCCGGAGTAAACGCTACGCCGAACGGGTTGAATCTGTATCCGGTCGCGGTTCCTGTTTCCTCAACTGAACTGTCGAAAAAAATTGAGTTGATCAAGCAGGGGGACAGAGCCGCCCGTGGCTTCGACCCTCGAATTCGAGAGGTACAGTCATCGATCAATGACGAGGTCAAGTACGTGATGATCGCGACTTCCGACGGCCGCCTCGCCGGCGACTTGCAGCCGCTGGCGCGGTTCGGAATAACCTGCATAGCGGATGACGACGGGAATCTTCAGGTCGGCCGCTCCGGAGGCGGTGGCCGGGTCGGTATAGACTTCTTTGAAGGCGAAAGGTCGCCGGAGCAGTATGCTCTCGAAGCGTCGCGCCAGGCGATTATACAACTCGAGGCCGTCGCAACTCCCGCGGGAACGATGGAAGTTGTGCTGGGACCTGGCTGGCCCGGCATACTGCTTCACGAAGCGGTCGGCCACGGTCTCGAATCAGACTTCAATCGAAAACAGACTTCTGCCTTTTGTGGACTCATCGGCCAGCCAGTCGCATCAGAGCTTTGCACGGTGGTCGACGATGGTACGATTCCCGACCGGCGCGGCTCGCTCAACATCGATGATGAAGGTGAGCCAACAAGCCGTACCGTGCTGATAGAGAACGGAATCCTGCGAGGCTACTTGAGCGATTATCTGAACGCTGGATTGACGAAGTCCGCGCGCACGGGCAACGGGCGAAGACAAAGCTACAAGCACATGCCGATGCCGCGAATGACTAACACCTTCATGCTGGCGGGCCTGGACTCTAAAGAGGACATCATTCGCTCGGTGAAGCGCGGACTTTATGCCGTGCAGTTCGGGGGCGGCCAGGTTGACATCACCAGCGGCGAGTTCGCGTTCAGCGCGTCCGAGGCTTATCTGATCGAGGATGGAAAAGTGACCGCGCCGGTGAAAGGAGCGACGCTTCGCGGCAACGGACCGCAGGCGCTGAAACATGTGACAGCCGTCGGCAACGATCTGGAGCTTGATCCGGGCGTTGGGGTATGCGGAAAGGCCGGACAAAACGTGCCGGTTGGCGTTGGCATTCCCACTATCAAGATAAGCGAGATGACAGTTGGAGGCACGCAGAACTAAGCTGCCTGTGCGGGCGTCCTTCAGTGGAAACCCGTCCGGCAATAAGAGCCTCCCTAAGCAGAGGCGTGCTCACAGTGTGAGGCGCCCTACAGGAGTCTCACAGGAACCAACCCACCCTGAATGAAATCTCACCTGACTAAAGAATTCGCAGCCGGCGTTGCCGAGGGCGCTGTAAAGCGTGGAGCGAGCGCTGCTGAGGTATTCATCAGACAACGGACGGAATTCTCAGTCGGCGTCAGGCTTGGCGAAGTCGAGACTCTGCAAGAATCAACCGATCAGGGGCTCGGATTGAGAGTCCTGATTGACGGACGACAAGCGTCAGTTTCGGGTTCGGACTTTAGCCGCGACTCCGTTGCGTCATTAATGGACGAAGCCGTCGAGTTGGCGCGGCTGACTTCACCGGATGACACGGCCGGGCTGCCCGATCCTGAAGAGCTTGCTGCCTCGATTCCGGATCTGGATCTGTGGGACGAAGCGATCGTGCGGCTTTCGACTGAAGATCAGATCGAGATGGCGTTGAGAGCCGAGCGCTCCGCCCAGGAATACAGCAATCAGATTTCAAACTTCGACGGCGGCGGGTTCGATTCATCGTACGGCTCGATGATTCTGGCGAACTCGCTGGGGTTTGCCGGGGAGTATCGTGCGACCTCGTGCTCGCTTGCATCGGTTCCCGTCGCTGCGGAAGGCGGAAAGATGCAACGCGACTATTGGTACGACATCCGCCGCAAGCTTTCTGAGATGAATAGTCCTGAGGAGATCGGCGTCAGGGCCGCCATGCGGACGCTTCGTAAGCTTGGGAGCAGATCGGTGCCAACGCAAACAGTGCCGGTTGTGCTCGAGTCCAACATAGCCCGCGATCTGCTCGGCGATATCTTCATCGCTGCGTCCGGCGAATCGATCTTTCGGAAGGCGAGTTTTTTGGTCGGGCAACTCGGCGAACAGATCGCGACCGAGCGGCTGACAATCATCGATGATGGTTTGATCCTCCGAGGACTCGGTTCGCGCCCGTTCGATGCAGAAGGTCTGCCGACCCGCCGCACGGTTGTCATCAGGAACGGTGTGCTCGAGAGTTATCTTCTGAACAGCTATACCGCGCGCAAGCTCGGGCTCAAGTCAACGGGCAACGCTGGGCGGGGGCTATCGGGCGCGCCAGGCGTCGAGGCCGGGAACTTGTACGTCGAGCCCGGAACGCACTCACCGGCTGAAATAATCAAGTCAGTCTCAAAAGGGCTTCTGATTACGGAGCTCCTGGGATTCGGCGTCAACATCGTCACCGGCGACTACTCGAGGTCCGCTGGGGGAATATGGATTGAGAATGGCGAGTTGACGTTTCCGGTTCAGGGCGTGACGATCGCCGGAAACTTGAAGGAAATGCTCAATTCGATAGAGATGATCGGCAACGACCTTGATTTCAGAGGCAGCGTCGTTTCGCCGACGCTGTTGATTGGAAGGATGACGATAGGGGCGTGAGGAACACAACCTGAAGTCCATGCTATTTTGAGGAACCTATGTTTGAGCAACCTCCAAAGTCAGAGAAGGACCGGTCGCAGACCATCATGATCTTAAGCGGTGTGGCGGTACTCGTCGTGATCGTGTTGATCATCGCGGTGACCTCTGTTGGCAGACGTCCATCGCAGGCCGAGGTTGCGCACTCCGGTTCCCCCGAGTTCGACGGTTACGCTACACAGGTGATGATCAGCAACATCGAGAAGAAAACGGGCGAGAGACTCAACATCCGATATGCGCGAATTCTTTGTACGCTGCATAACGCAGGTGATGCAACGCTCGTCGGTGTTCAACTCAAGGCTTCAATAATCGGAACTGGCGGTCAGTTGCTCAAGGAGAAGATCTTCACGCCCGTGCCAAACAGCAGAGATACCCTGGGGCCGAACCAGAGCATGAACATCGACGTGTCCGTGGAACGCGTACCCGATCCGTCGGAGATCATGGACATGACGATCGAACTGAATGGGTTGAAGCTGAAGTGAGAGCGCTACTCTGCGCGTTTCACGCTGACGCCTGGCGGCGCCGCGAACTGGAACTGGCTGTCGGGCGCGATGTAGTTCTCGCGCACGTTTGATAGCAGAAAATCCATCCTGGCTCCGCTGCGTTCAAAAATGACCATCCGCCTCACCTCAAACGACGCCGCCGCTACCTCGACAAGCAGTTGCTTGAACTCTTCCGGCGCACGCTTCGGGAAGAGCCGCAGCACCTGATTGCCGGCGCCGATCGCCCGTTCTCCGGCGGCGACCTCGATGCGCGAGAAATCACGCCGCAAGTTTCCTCGACCAAGCAGGAAGAGAAAAGGAATCTGAGGGTCGGCGGTCTCTTTGATTGGCGAAGCCGTAGCGTTCTTTTCTCCGTAGACATAAAAGACTACGTTCTTGCCGTCGGAGACAAACAGCTTTCGTTCCGGTGACGCGTATTCCCAACGAGCCTTACGCGGACGCTTCAACAAAAGTTGGCCGGTCTCGCCAATGACGCGGCCGTCGGCGCCGGAGTAAACCTGAACGAAGTCCGCCGCGAGCCCCTGCATGCGCGAGTACTTGCGCTGGAGGCCATCGATCAACGTGTTTAGATCAGGGGACTGAACTGCTGGAATCGAGCTTGCGCAAATGGAGGCAGCGGCGAATGACGCGAGCAAAAGGGAAGTGAATGCTAGACGCAGGGGCGGAGAAGAGCAGGGAATTCGGTAGCCAATTGATCGATGTAGCATAGCCTTCAGTCTGCGCAGCGTTCTTACCAGCATCCCCGGGAGAAATGAAAATACACAGACTAGAGTCTATGTTACCTGTTCGGCTCCGGCAAAAATATCTTCAAGCGATGCGCGGCGCGGATTCACGGAAACCAGCTTGCCTCCACAGTCGCGTATCAGGGCCAGCGTATCGTCGACCTCTCTCTCATCACCGAGCACAAGATGTACGCCGTTGGGTGTGAGAGTCGCAGACTGCAAGGAGGACACCAGCTGCGAGAATCTCCCCAACGCAGAAGGATCAATTCCCAGGGCCACTACTTCCACAGCCGAGTCCTCGATGTCCGTAAGCTCGTGCACAGTGCCGCAACGGACGAGCCTTCCCCGGGTCAGAATCGCTGCGCGATCGCACAACGCTTCGACGTCCGATAAGATGTGCGATGAAAAGAAGACAGTCTTAGCCTGCGCGCGAAGCGACAGCAGCAAGTCTCGCACTTCTCGTCGTCCGATCGGATCCAGACCGGACATCGGTTCATCCATAAAGACTATCTCCGGATCATTGATGAGAGCTTGCGCGATTCCGATTCGTTGAAGCATACCCTTGGAATATTTTCTGAGCTGGCGGTTGGCGCGGTCCGAATCGAGTCCTACCAACGCCAGCAGTTCTTTGCCTCTGATCCTCGCCTGCTCTCCTGGAACGCCAAACAGCGCCGCGGTGTACTCCAGCAACTCGCGGCCGGAAAGGTAGTCGTAGAAGTATGGGTTCTCGGGCAGGTAACCGAGCCGGGCCCGGGTTGAGACGTGATCGACTGAATGACCAAGTATTCGCGCAGTACCCTGCGTCGGATAGATGAGGCGCATCAGAAGCTTGAGCGTCGTGGTCTTGCCCGCTCCATTGGGACCCAGGAATCCGAATATCTCGCCGCGCCGCACTTCAAGGTTGAGATGGTCGAGCGCTCGCGCTTTTTTCTTCTTGAGAAAGCCCACTTCGTAGTCTTTAGTGAGGTCGACTATCTCAATCACTACATCGGAAATCTCTTTCGTCGTCGCAGTCATTTGGTTCTTCTTTCGAGGCATTTTCCCGCTGCGCGCAGGAACGTGGCCCGAATTTCCGGATCAGCGATCCGTTCAGCCTGTCCGCGCAAGGGCAGCGCCTGCTTTTCTGGGGCGGTGAACCTATATTCCCGGGGGACCTCGGGTTCGCGCACGATCAGGTCGGGATTGATGACGTACTCAATCGCCGTGACCAAGGGGGTGCCTAGCAGAGAGTTCAGCTTGAACAGAGCCTGTCCACGCATGCTCATCAGTTGATTTCGCCACGTCGGATCAGGCACTGCCACGATCAACGTTTTTCTTTCGAGCCGAATAGGGGCGGTAACTTTGCGAATAGGACCGCCAACGGCTACGAACCACGCAGCAAACACGGCCTGCTCGCGCGCTTCATCCGAATCCGCGGCGTGGCGCAGCATCTGTGGAAGCAGCGTCAACAGATCAGTCAACATACGAGGTCCGTAGTCCGTAGCCCGTGGTCAGTAGTCATTCCCTTTCACGAGTCCATGCTACTGACCACGGACTACGGACTCTTTAGTGCTTAATTTTCGGCCAGTAAACCGCGAAATCGAAGTCCGGATCGTTCGGCTCCTTGTGACACTGCATGCAGCCCACCGGCGTCGCCATGAAGCCATAGCCCTTGCCGGGGTTACTTGCGTGCTGGCGCCCGGGACCATGACACTCCTCGCATTGAACGTTGGCGAACTGAGGCGTTGTGTATAGCGATTGGAAACCGCCCTTTTGAAAGCCAACCACATGGCACCGGACACATTCGTTGTCGAACTGTTGGTTCTTCTTCTCGAGTGTAGCCATAGCATGGGCGTGTCTGGTGTTCACCCATACCTGATGTTCTTTCTCGTGACAACCTGCACACGTTTCGACACCAACGTAAGGCGAGTCTCCTCCTCCCAGGAGGGCATTGGGTTTGGCGGGAGCCGCCGCTGCCTGAGCGCTGGTGTTCTGCTCGTTGGTGAATTCGGTATGGGCCGCGGTTACAACTTCTAAAGCCGAGGCGTCATCAGGTATGTTGGAATCCAGCGCGACGTAGCGATTGACCTGATTCTCGGCGCTTCCGTCTCCCTTGACGTATACCCGAAGCTCTCCCAAATACTTGGTCTGGTTATAGGCGTAGGTAATCGTCGCGCGATTGAAATGCTGAGCCTCATCCATGCTGCTCGTCTGGCGCGCTGCGATTATCGTATCAATCTCAGGGTTCTCGGTGGCCAGCCGTTGAGCAGAACCCATATCCATATAAGCCAGGGCGACGATGAAGTCCGACTTCTGCTTTAGCTCGGGCAATATCTTCCTGGCCGTTTCAAACGGATCGTCTATGCGGAAGCCGGCATAAACAGTCTCCTTCATGTTGGGACCTGCGGGCTTGGCCTCGGAGAACCCGACGATACCGATTCTCAGCGTCCGGCCAGGCGCTCCGCGTTTGAGCGTTAGCTCGCGAATCACATATGCGGCGGGATCCCGGTGCTGATCGTCCATCGAATGAATGTTGGACGACACGAGCCGTTCGATAAATGGGTACTCCTCAGCCCGCTTGTCGAAGCCGTCTTTCTTCAGCAGCTCGCCAAGGTAAGGCAGGTCTACGTAGCTGATGTTCGCGGCGTCGTGATGAAAATCGCCGTATCCCTTGACTACCCATTTGTTTTTTGTCATAACCTCGGCGGGTAGTTGGGGTGCGCTAAAGCGATCATCGCTGAACAAGTTGCCTGCATCAACGAGGAGCGTCGGGACTTCGGTGTTGGATCTTTGTTTGAAAGCTTTGATATAGCTGACACGCCGTGCCAGTCCACCCATAGGGTGGCTCGGTCAGCCACAGGTTTCCAGGCTGCCGTGAATATCAGCACCGTACATGATCGCGAGCGCGTAGCCGTCGTCTTCGCCCAGCCGCTCTTTCATTTTTGGGTCATTCAGGTCAAAACTAAAGCGGCCATCTCCGCCATCAGAGTCCGGATCACTGGAACGAGAGCAGCCGTGGTTGATTAGTGCGAGCGCGGCGATAAAAGCAAAAATGACCAGCAAAGAGATTTTTCGACGCAAAGCAACCTCCAGGTTAATCAGTATTGCACAGCGCCAGACAACAAGCCGACTCCGGAAGCGTTAGCTTCGGGGCGCCAATTCGTAAAACCAAACGATATGACGGCGAGAGAGCCCAGAATCATACTAGCTTCCGCGTCCCCCCGGCGCGCCGAGCTGCTCAGGCAAATCCGGGTTGAGTTCGAGCTTCTGCCCAGCCAGGTCGAGGAGCGGCCTCATCCTGATGAAGCACCGGCCGATTATATCACACGCATTGCGAGGGCTAAAGTTATTGCCGTTGCACGTCAGCGCGAAGCCGGACTTGTCATCGGCGCCGATACGGTCGTGGTGCTGGATGGCCGCCTGATCGGAAAACCTGAAGATGAAGCGGATGCCCGGAGGCTGCTCAGACAGTTGTCCGGAAGGTGGCATGCCGTCATGACCGGGGTCGCGCTTATTGATTTAGAGACGCGGCACGAGGTCGCAGACTATGATAAGACGCTGGTCAAATTTGCCCAGCTTACAGCCACGGAGATTGAATGGTACGCGAACACCGGGGAGCCGATGGATAAGGCCGGCGCGTACGGGATTCAAGGACTCGGCGGGCTGTTCATCGACGAGATCGCTGGGAATTACTACAACGTTGTTGGGCTGCCTATTCCTCTGGTGTATCGCCTGGCACGCCGACTCGGATACTCGTTTGTAAAGTAGCTTCAACGGCTGGCCCGGAAAGGGAATTCACATGAGTAACATAGAAGGCAAATCAGCCGTTGTGACCGGGGCAACACGAGGAATCGGGCTCGCAGTCACACGCGCCTTGCTGGAGCGCGGCGGGCGCGTGTTCATCTGCGCGCGAGATGGAGCAGACGTAGAGCAAGCGGTTGCCTCTCTCAGGTCTGAACATGGTGATAGTGTTCGTGGCGCAGCGTGCAATGTCAGGAGCTACGATAACGTCAGGTCACTCTTCAGCGACGTAAGGCAGGCGTTCGGAACGCTGGACATTCTGGTCAACAATGCAGGCATCGGCTCGCACAGCTATGTAGAGCAGATGTCTGTCGAGGAATGGAACGCCACGCTGGAGACTAATCTTTCAGGAGTGTTTTATTGCTGCCATGAAGCTTTGCCTTTGATGAAAAGCAACGGCGGTGGCTACATCATCAACATTGGGAGCCTCGCTGGAAAGCATGCGTCTCCGGGCTCGGCGGCTTACTGTGCGTCCAAGTTCGGTCTGGTTGGCTATTCGGAAGCTCTGATGCAAGAAGTGCGCTATGAACATATTCGCGTCAGCCATGTGATGCCCGGCTCAGTAAACACGAGCTTCGGACGAGGCGGCGGGCAGGATCCGGCAAAGGCCTGGAAGCTCTTGCCCGAAGACGTGGCTTCCGCGGTGATCAATCTGCTCGAGATGGACCCACGGGCCTTGCCGAGTCAAATTGAGCTCAGACCATCCGAGCCGAAGAAGTAGAAAACTTGGCCTGCGTTGACATGCGAAAAGAGCGCTTGTTAGAATTCGCCTGGTTGTTATCGCGATAATCCAATTCATACCGGGACTTAAGTATGGCCACAACTGAAACTGAACTAGCCTCGACCACGGAGGCTCCGCTTGTTTCTGCGCCCGCCGTCAAGGTCATTTCCAAGAAGGGCGATTCCGCGCTCGACAAGGTGCTGGGCTTACTCAGCTCGGTGCGGTTCGGCATCGTGATGCTGAGCACTCTGCTTCTGTGCTGCATGATCGGGATGCTGGTAATGCAGGTCAATGTCGACGGCTTCCAGAAATACTACGCCAATCTCAAGCCTGCCCAGAAGCTGGTCTACGGCGCGCTGGGGCTCTTCGACATCTATCGTAGAGGAGCCCCTTTGCCGCCCTCACCGGTGCGGTTTCTCGACGCATACTGGCCTGCTTACCTGAACTACTTTCAACTTTTTCTGGCGATCACCGGACTCAACATAATTCTCGCCTCGATCGACCGCTTTCCGGCGGCGTGGCAATACATCATCAAGCCCAAACTCACCGCGTCTCCGAAGTTCATAGCAGCGCAGATGTTCACCGCTGAGGCTAACGAGGACGATGATCCGGAGGGAGTCGCGGAGGAGATACGCAAGGCCTGGCGTAAACACGGATTTCGAGCCCGCATCAACGAAGAAAACAATCGAGTCACGGTGTTCGCTCAGCGCAGTGTCTGGAATCGGCTTGGCGCTTACGTAGTGCACGTCGCGTTGATTACCATCTTCACCGGAGGCTTCATGACGAGCCGTTATGGTGTCGGCGGTTCTATGGAGATCAAGCCGGGCAAAACCTCAGACAAGTTCGCGACAAGTGAGGTCTTGCTTGACGGCGCGCGAGAATCGCAAGCGGTGCTTCCATTTCAAATCGAGTGCACAGACTTGCAGCAGAAGTTAATCAAAGAGGAAGGCGGGCTGGACAACTCGAACACGATCGACTGGCTGAGCTACATCAGGATCGTCGACAAGCAACGCAATGTCTCCCAGGATATGCTTGTGCACCTGAATAACGTCGGCGATTATCGCGGCTATCGGTTCTTTCAGAATTCGTTCCTGCCCGTCGGCAATGCTCGACGGATCACTATTACCTTTGAACCGGCCGGCGGCGGCGGTGTGGCTCCGACGCCTGTGACCATCCGTCGCAATGGTTCCGCTGAGGTTCCGGGGATCGGCACAGTCCGATACGTGAACTTCTATCCGGATTTCGATGTCGACAATTCGGGACCAACCACGCTGTCGCGAGATTACAACAACCCGGCTGCGCAACTCGAGATCACCGGACCCGAAGGCAAGCGAACGATGTCTTTTGCCTTCAACCCTCAACTTGCGGAGCAGTATTTGACCAAGGCTAACGAGAAGGTTGGAAAAGAAGGCGGCGAGAATCCGCTGCTGGTCAATGGAAACAAGATCATCTTGAGAGACTTTGAAAAGGTTTCGCTCACACACACCTTGACCATCCAGTACGATCCCGGACGCACGCCGGTCTACATGGGGTTCACTCTTTTGGTTATGGCCTTGTGTGGAGTATTCTTCTTCTCCCATCAGAGGGTGTGGGCCGTGGTTGAACCAAACGGCAAGGGTTCAAAGATCTACTTTGGCGGAAACACAAACCGGAACAGGCCTGCCTTCGAAGGCCGGTTCAATTCGTTGGTGCAGTCTGTTACGGGAGGACTAAAAAATGAGTAGAGCTATTAATCGTGAAGAAGCAATGGTGCCTGAGCTGGAGCTGACCGTCCCGGAAAAAGCCATCGGTCTCTTGCCGATCGTCCTTCCGATTCTGGGAACAATACTGTTGATCATGGTGCGCATCCAGGCCGGGCGGCCGATCGGCTTTATCTATAGCGACGCGCTGGTCATGCTCGCGCTGATTAGCTACATCTGCGCGGCGGTTCTCCTGGTGACCAACATCTTTGTCAAAGAGAACGTCCTGGCGCGCCTCGGTTTGATCACGGTCGCCCTGGGTTATTGCTTCAACCTTACGGGGTGGATGATACGGTGGGTTGAAGCAGGCGACAAAGAGGGCTGGAAGGCGGGCATCAACGGGGTCTGGCGATATTTTCCATTGGACAATTTGTACGCGCTGACTTTGGGGTTCACCGCCGGCGCGGCTTTGACCACACTGGTCGTGATTCGCAAGCCTAAGTATCGAGCGCTCGGCGCGATGTCGATGCCGATCCTGGTAGTAGTACTCGCGCTCGGGATGATGCTTGGCAGCGGCATCAGCACGTTGCCGCCGATTCTGGACAGCTACTGGAGACCGATACACGTCTCAATTGCGACCATCGCATACGGCGTATGCCTTGTTAGCTTCGGGCTCGCGTTCGCATATTTACTGAAAGACGGCATTCGATTTGAGGGTGTAGCGCTATGGACTGCGCTTTACGGACTGCTCACGTTTGTGATGCTTGGGTTCGGCACAGCGAGCGCTTTCCAGGTCTTTCGCGGACAGTACACCGTGAGCCTGGCCATGGATAAGAGTTCGCTGCCGCTGCACGCCGAGTTGCCGATGGTTGGACCTCTTATGCTTCTGACGCTCTTGGTGCTGGTCGCCGCGATAGCACTGTTCGCGCTCGATCATTTCAACAAAGACGAGAAAGCGAGGACGTGGGGTTGGAGGCTTTTCCACGTCGCGGTCGTATTGCAGGCGGCCGTGCTCCTTTTGCTCTTCTTCCAGATGAAGAATCTGGACAACCCGGCTGCTCGCATTCCTGTGCGCGAATATCCGGCCTTTAGCGTGTGGATGTCCGAGCAGACGCAGCAAAGCGTCACGCCCGAACAAGCTCAGATTTGGGCGCAGCAGAACCAGTCAAGTTTGAAGCTCAGCATGACTTCGAATCCGGTCGAGTTCGGCGCATTGATCGGTTTGTTCGTCGCGCTGTTCCTGGTAGCCTTGTTCTCCTGGAAACGCGAGCCGCTGATGTCGGCGCTGCCGCCGCTCAAGACTATCGATTCCTTGCTCTACCGAACGGTAGGAGTTGCGTTCCCGCTGCTATCGTTGCTGCTCATCACCGGAGCGGTGTGGGCTAATGAGTCCTGGGGGCGTTATTGGGGATGGGATTCGAAAGAAGTGGGCGCTTTGGTGGCGTGGATGGCCTATGCAGGCTTTCTGCACACACGAATCGCGCACGGCTGGCGCGGACGAAGAAGTGCATACTTCGCGCTGCTTGGATTCGCGCTGGTGATATTCACGTGGCTGGGTGTGAGCTTCATAATTCCCGGTCTTCACTCCTATGCCGGCGTTTAGACTTTGAACGCTGACCATTCTGCGTTGTTATGTGAAGAGGGCGAACTCGCGGGCTCGCTCTTTTTGCCCGAGCCTGTCGCGTCACTGGTTTCAAGAAATCTCGAGGTCGCGGGACAGGCCTGAATGCTGCAATTCCTTAGTCTAGGTCGCTCCTGGCCTGTTGAACTGCTTCTTGCAGCTCAAGGAATCTACTTCGCACAGAAGAATCCAGTCTCTCAGCGAACGACGCATCAAGCGATTTCACCTTGATCAACTCTTGCACGTCGGCGAGGTCTTTCAAACGGTCAGGCGCCGTCAGCCCTGAGGCGAGTTTCAAGTCAATCAACTTCTCGAGAGTCACAGTTTTTATGCCGTCAATCACGACGAAGCCTTCGCTTGGATCTGGAAACTTGACCGGCTTTGGAAGCCCATCCCCGGGGTATTCACCCGCCGTGATGATTTCTATCGGAACATTTTCCGCCGCCGTGCGAAACCTCCTGGTCGAGCCCTCGAATGCAGGGCGATAGCCGAGGCCAATCAGTTCCTCCCGAAACTTTTCAAGTCCTTCCTTTGTCAGCACCAGATCAATGTCTTCGGTGAAACGCCGGTAACCATGCTGATTCAATGCGATCGCACCGATTGCGCTGTAATCAATTCCGTGAGAGTCGAGGTCCAAAGCTATTCGCCGTAGCGCGTTGTTCAAAAGGCTCTTACCCATGAAAAACCTTAAACCTTCTTCGTAGGTCTCCGTCGGTGAAGAGAGTATCTGCTGAAAGTCTGTGGGTTGCTGCATAACCTACTCAAAGTAACTTTGCCGAATGATAACACAAAGCACAAAGCAAAGCGCTTCGATCTGTCCCAAAACTATTTGCAACTCGGCAAGAAAAAAGGCGACTCACGCACAGAACGCATTCTCTTAGCGTCCGGCTTCCTTCAATCAACTGTGAGACTGTAGGGTTGTGACGGTACGCCCGAAGGATTTACGACCCGTATCTCGTGAGTTCCCGACGTCAGCGGGATCGGTTTTGCGATTAACGCGCCCGCATCGAAGCGCGCCGATACCTGCATCCCGTCTACAACCAGAGCAGCATTCGGATCAATCCGATCTCCGCTCACGATTAATTGCCTCTTGCCGACTTTGTATTTGACTTTGGTTATTACCGGCGGAGATTCGGGCTCGGTGACTCTGATTTGAATTGGCCCGTTTGCGCTCTGATTTTGCTGATCGCGCACGGTTATCGTTACGCCGAAATCCCCGCTTGCCGATGGCGTCCCCGAGACTGCGCCACTGCTGCCGTTGAGCGCTAATCCGGTCGGAAGTGCGCCCGAAGTAAGTGCCCAGGTGTAAGGCGGCGTTCCTCCGGTAACCTCCGGCTGATAGTTTAAGGGCGCGCCTGTGACGGCTTGAAGTGAAGCAGCGACGTTGAGCCGCAGTGGCAACGTCGGAGCTGGCGCGACCGTGATCGAGATCAGTCTTTGTGCAGCGCGCGATGCGGAATCGGTCACCTGTGCGGTGAAGGTCGCGGAACCCGTCGCCGTCGGAATCCCGGATATCACTCCAGCGCCCGAATCAAGTCCCAACCCGGAAGGAAGCGAGCCGCTCGCTATTGACCAGACGTAGGATGGGGTCCCTCCTGCGACCGTGAGCTGATAGCTAAATGAAGACCCAACGAATGCCAGCGGTGGGCCTGGACTGTCTATGGATGGCGGGCCTGGTGTGACGATGATGCTGAGATTGGTGGACGGCTGCCCGAAGAGGCCTATCCCTTCCTGGAACAACCGCCATTGATAATTGTATGTGCCTGCATTGCGGGGCGCGACCGCCGGTAACCGAATTTCTAATTGCTGGCCTCTGAGCGTGACGGCTGAAAGCGGGGGGCTACTGATCCCCCACGTGCTGTTGTTGGCGGGATTCTCCGATACGACCTTGAGCCCGGCTACGCTATCCCAAATCTGGCTTCCGTTGTTGAGCCATTTCAGGATTGTGCTGAATCGCTGGCCTGCCTGAACGGTTGAAACAATTGTCTGCGCTACAAATTGCGAGTCATATGGGAGCGCGTCACGAACCGTCATTGAGAACCGCTTTTGCACAAAGCTCCCCTGACTGTCGTCAACTTGCAGGGTGAAGTTGAACGTTCCGGTTTGAATCGGCTGCCCGTAGATGATACCGCCAGTGCTCAGGCTCATGCCGTTCGGCAGTCTGCCGAGAAAGTCGACGACGCTCCAAGTGTGTGGCAACACGCCTCCGGACGAGACGAGAGCCTGAAACTCATCAATCAGGTTGACGACACTGGGCAGTGGCGAACTGCTCTCGATCGCAAGCGGGCGGGATCCAAAATCATTGACGGGATAGATGAAGGCCATTCCATTCGCATCGTCCTCGGTTATCGATGCGCAGCGCCCATCATAGTGCGCGGCCGCATACATGGTAGCCTCCGGATGCTGAGAGTGCCCCAACCCCAGCGCGTGGCCCAGCTCGTGTGTCGCAACCTCTTGAAGGTCGCAGTGATTTTCAAAACTGCAAGAGGAATAAGGGTTGAGCGAGACAAATCCAGACGAAGCCTGGACGTAGGCTTGCCCGTTGACTTGCCTCGTCTCCGCGCTCGTCCATCTGACGCCTCCAAGCGCGATGACCCGCGCGCAATCCGAGGTCGGCGTGAATCGCCCATCACAGTTATTAAATGTGATTGAGTTCACGTTTCGTTGAGTAGAACAGACATTGCGCAGTCCTCCGTTCACCAGGTGAAGCGTGCAGCCGGCCACGTTTGACCACGCGGCCATCGCCGCCCCCGCATCCTCAACGACCTGTGGATTGGGCGCCCCGTCAGGATTGACATAGAAGACGATCGGCTGGTTGTTGTCCGGCTCAAACCATCGGACGGACTTAACAGGGTAGAGCAAATGAAACTGCGTATGTATCTCCCCGTTGCTTAAGCCCCGCTCGTATTCGCGAGGCTGTGCAAGTATCGGAACGTTGCTATAGTGCTGCGCCTGGAACGACTGAGCGCGGTCCCGGTTCGCCGCCAGCCTCGCTCGCACAATTCGGCTGTAGTCCGACAACTCCATCCGATTGGAAGGCGAGCCGGGAGAGGTGTAACGCGCCGGTCGTTTCACGATTACGCCGCAACCCGGCTCAGAGCGAACGACCGTCTGGTGACCGGTGTCCGGGTGTTCGACGACCGACAACTTTCCGAATGACATTTGATGAACGCGAAGGCTCCCATCGAGGCGCGTATCAAGATAAAGAAACACGCGTTCGCCGCCAGAGAACTGAGGCGTGCCGAAGATGACGCTACCCTGATCGGCGACCTCGCCGCCTTCTTCTTTCAGCACGATTCTGGTGCCGTCAATGTCACCCTTGAGGCACTCCTCTAGCCTGAGCGTCACGTAGGTGAAGATGCGGTCTTCATCCGCATCCCGGAGGCAGGCGACCGATAGGACTCGTCCTATAACGATGGCTCTAGCGCCGATTATCAGATCGTCGTCAGATGAGAACTCCTCAGTCGCTACACGGCCTGTCCTTAGTCCACTGACAAGAGCAATGAACAGCGCCAAACACGTCAAACCGATCCTGGTGATCATGCTTTTCACAAGTTCACGAGCTCAAATGATTTGCAACTCAGCTTTGTTGAGGCTGTTCAACAACCGAAGATACTCGTCGGCAGTCACGGTCTGAAAGTCCGAAGGACTGGTCCAGGCCCAGATGTTCAGGGTCGCCGTATTGTCTGTTAACGAAGCAACTTTCACCAACGGTGGAGGTGTTTCCAGAATTCTTGGGTCATCAGCCAAAGTTGCGTTAATCGTGCTGATCGCAATATCAACGTCGTCATCTCGGACTTTCAACGTCAACTCCAACCGCCGTCGGTGGCTGAGCGAGTAGTTCACAATCTTAGAGCCCCATACCTTTGAGTTCGGCATGATCACTCGAACGCCGTCAGTCGAGGTCATCTGCATGTTGACGATGGTCAGCTCTTCGACAACGCCGTGCGCTCCTTCAACTTCAATCAACTCACCGGCTCGAAACGGTCTGTAGATCAACAACAGCAGACCAGCTGCAAAGTTCGAGAGCGTGTCTCTGAGCCCGAACCCTAGTATCAGACCGGTGATGCCCAGACCGGCGATGAGCGAAGTTACGTCCAAACCGACGTGGCCGAGCGCAATGAGCGTCGCGAGAATCACTATAGCCAAAGAGATCGAGCGCAAAAAGAAGTCCTTGAGCAACAGGTCCTCGCGAACGCGGCTGCGGTCAAGGATCGACCTCAACCACCGCCTGCTCAATCTCGATGCGAACACGCCAACTAAGAGAATGATCAATGCAGTCAGCCATTTTAGAGCGTGCTCGCTTAGGAATGCCTTTACGGCGTCGATCTGAGGCATAGTTCGGTCCTGGATCACCTCTCAGCGGTTGATCCTTAGGCAAGGTACATTGCTGTACAGGAAGGCGCAAGAAGAACGTGAGAGTGTGGGGTTCGAATGAGAAAGGTATTGAGAATCGAGAGTAGGCCTTGGTAGTATTAAGCCATCGTTGACTTCGAGAAGTGGGAGATCCACCAGATGATGATGAAGGTTGTTGTTTCTTTGCTCGTTCTCCTCAGTGGCAGCGGCTTTGGATTGGACGCTGGAACGGACGAACACCCCAATAGCCTCCTAAAACAGATTGAAGAGGGAAGGGAACACGTCAAGAAGGAATCGGTGCAGTTGATAATGGGGACCGTTGGCACCCGACGCGTTCGCATCAGCCGTCGGCGATTCCAGGATGTCCCGGTGACCGGAATAGTTGGCCGTGAGATGGCTCTGGCTATCCTGGATGCCGACGGAAAAATCAGAATTGCGCGGGCAATCAAGCGGGACCCGGGATTCGAGGTTCTCACTCCTGGTTTCATACTCTCAATGCGCCGCGAGAATGGTATCAACTCCGATATCGCCTGCCTGGATCCGCCGGGTGGCAAGGTTGTGGCGGTCAAGTATCCCATATCCAACGAGGGCAATCGCTTTGGCTCAGGTGAGTTAGTGATCGAGGCGGTCTACACGCCGTATTCGGCGGAGATAAAGACTGAGGATGTAATCAAACGTGGCATCGATGTACAGAACGGCTTTATTGAAAAGGCGTATGCTCATCTGAAAGATCGTGGAGTGCTCTCGCGAGCATTTCCGGGACGCCGGATCGTTGACGTGATCCCTAAAGACATCTTGCGTGTGCTGCTGTTGAACGAGCACATCGACCCGAGTGAGTTTAAGAGCGCGGGTGTAACCAAGCCGCTGGTTGAGCGAGTGCTGACAGTGATCGCCACCAACCGTGATAAAGCGTACGCATATTCCATCAGTCCAGCGGGAGCTCGGGGCCTGGTGCAAATGATGCCTTCCACGTACTGGCTGCTGTTGAGCAGGTATCCCGCGGCTGGTCTGAAATCCAGTTTTGCAACAGCGGTTGCGGACCCAATAAACGCTGTAATGTCGCAGGTGTTGTTATGCGATTCGGATTGGGAGTCGATTCGCGCGCGAACCGATTTGCCTGTGGAGCGCGTGGGTCCCTATCTGGCGGCGGCCTACAACGGCGGCGTCGGACGCGTTTTGACGGTGCTGTCCAACGATGAAATGCAGTGGATGGAGGAGCCCGATCAAAGCCGGCGTCCGACAATGACCATAACCAGAAAGGTTCCCGTTAGAGTTCGCTCGCGGAGCGGCCGAGTGACAAAGCGATACGTCGTCAAGAAATACACTCAAGCGATCTTCAAGAACGAAACGAGCAAGTACGTCAGCCAATACCACTGGATCAACGACTATCTGGCCGAGCGCGCGAAGGGCGTCACTCCTCCGGTTCGGCTTGAACTGAAATAGGTTGTGAGTTTGGTGAAAGGCTTTGCTTGATTTCGTGTCGACAAAAATAAAGAAGGACCGAAGCGATCAGCACAGCCCCCGTTGCCCTGATCATTTCGGCCCTTCCGTTTCGAAGCTCGACTCTACACGTGGCAAGCCCAGTGCCAAAGCCAATATCAGATCTCGCCCCGTCTAAACTGTTGATATTAGGTTGAAGAGAGTCGTCGAGGAAGTGAGCTGTGCAAAGCAACTCACAGATTTTGTCATCGACCTTTACTCTTTTTGTTATTCGGTCAGAAAGCGCTTACCTCATCCACTGTCGACGAGACTCCTGAACGTCAAAGTTGATTCGAGTACCGCTTTGGGTCCCACCACCATCGAGGGAGTAATGCCTCCGATGTTTTCAACGCTGCCTCTGCGCAGCAGAGAAGCAATGTGAGCGGCGATCGTTGCCGTCATTCCATAACTTTGACGAGCGGCGTTTCTTCACGTTATGATCAAGCACTCAGGCAGATAGCCCCTATCGTGACGCTAGCGACGCCCGCGGAGTGCTAAGAGTCAATGCAAGAAAAAGCTCAGATGAGAATTCCCATACTGGACTTGAGCGTACAGTATCAGCAGATCGCCGGCGAGATCGAAGCTGCGGTCACGCGGGTCCTGAACAGCCAACAGTTTATTCTTGGACCCGAAGTGCGCGAGCTTGAACGGGAGATTGCGCCTTACTGCCAATGCGCTGAAGCCGTAGGGTGCGCGTCGGGTTCGGACGCTCTTCTCCTCGCCTTGATGGCTTGCGGCATAGGACCCGGGGATGAGGTGATCACCACTCCCTTCAGTTTTTTTGCCACCGTCGGGTCAATCGTTCGGCTGGGAGCCAAGGCCGTCTTTGTGGATATCGACGAAGCCACTTTCAACATTGATGTGAATCGCATTGAGAGCGCGATAACAGAGCGAACGAAGGCGATCATGCCCGTGCATCTTTTCGGTCAATGCGCGGAGATGGACCGCATCAACGAACTCGGCGGTCCTCTAAAGATCGCGGTTATCGAAGACGCGGCTCAGGCGATAGGAGCGGAGTATCGCGGGAGAAGGGCAGGGAGCCTGAGCACGGTCGGGTGCTTCAGCTTTTATCCATCGAAGAATTTGGGTGGGGCAGGGGACGGCGGCCTGCTTACGACGAACGATTTGGAGATGGCTGAGACGCTCAGGACTCTCAGGGCTCACGGCGCCAGGAAGAAGTACTATCACGATCGACTGGGGATCAACAGCAGACTTGATTCTCTGCAGGCCGCAATTCTGCGGGTGAAGTTCCGTTATCTGGATCAGTGGGCACAGGGCCGCCGCGAAAACGCGCAAAGGTACCGGGAGCTTTTTCGCGATGCCGGTTTGGTTTCGAGCGGCTCGGTACGATTGCCTTCGGAGCCCGCTGCGGCGAATCACGTTTACAATCAATTTGTCATCCGGGCCCGCGATCGGGACAAGCTGAGAGCTTACGTTGCAGAGCGAGGCGTCGGGACTGAGATATATTATCCGGTGCCACTGCATATGCAGGTGTGCTTCAGAGATCTGGGCTATCAAGCCGGAGACTTTCCCGTGTCGGAGCAGGCAGCGGAACAGGCGCTTGCGATTCCCGTTTACCCGGAGCTTGGCGCAAAAGCGCAGGGCTACGTGGTTGAGACAATCTCTTCCTTCTACCGATAAGGTGTTGCTTGATACAGAGGTAAGCCGAAATGCGTGTACTTATAACAGGCGGTGCCGGATTCTTAGGTTCACATCTCGTCGACCGCCTGATTGCAGGCGACCACCAGGTAATCGTGTTCGACAATTTGCTCACGGGGCGCGTCAACAACATAGAGCATCACCTGGGAAACGATCGGTTCAAGTTCGTCAAACAGGATGTGACGGAATATCTATTCGTCGAAGGAGAACTGGATGCGGTCGTGCACTTCGCATCACCCGCGAGCCCGATCGACTACCTGCAGCTCCCAATTCAAACGCTGAAGGTTGGCAGTCTGGGCACGCATAAGGCGTTGGGCCTGGCGAAGGGAAAGCGCGCGCGGTTCCTGCTGGCGTCAACGTCAGAGGTATACGGAGATCCGCAAGTGCATCCACAGCGGGAAGAATACTGGGGGCACGTGAACCCGGTTGGACCGCGCGGCGTGTATGATGAAGCAAAGCGCTTCGGCGAAGCGATCACGATGGCTTATCATCGCTATCACGGACTCGATACTCGCGTAGTCAGAATATTCAACACGTACGGCACAAGGATGCGGCCTAATGACGGACGGGTGATTTCAAACTTCGTCGTTCAGGCGCTAAAGGGCGAGCCGCTCACGGTGTACGGGGACGGCCGGCAGACGCGTTCCTTCTGCTACGTGAGCGATTTGATCGAGGGCATATTGCGGCTGTTGATGGTCTCCGGCGAGGAGCCGTCGAAATCAATCGATGGCCAGGACGACGATATTCACTTGCCAACCAACATTGGCAACCCTGGTGAGTTCACCGTGATCCAGCTTGCGCGTATGGTGATCGAGATGACCCGCAGCAGGAGTATTATTGAGCACAGACCTTTGCCGGTCGACGATCCGCGGGTGAGACAGCCCGACATAAGCCGCGCAGTACGAGTCTTAGGATGGGAGCCCAAGGTGAGCCTCGAAGAAGGACTAAGAAGCACGATCGCTTACTTCACAAGCGTGGTGTAGAGTCCATCAGGTTGGAAACACAATGCATATAGCAGTGATTGGGACCGGTTACGTTGGATTAGTCACAGGTGCGTGCTTTGCCGACTTTGGCATGAGAGTGACTTGTGTGGACAAGGACCAGGATAAGATCAACTCCATTGACGCGGGGAGGATGCCAATCTATGAGCCTGGACTGGATGCGCTGGTCGCGAAGGGCGTGCGAGAGGGAAGGCTCGAGTTCAGCACTGATGTAAGGGGAACGGTCGCACAGTCGCTAGTCGTGTTCCTGGCTGTCGGTACACCCCCAAGCGGGGACGGGTCGGCCGATATGAGTCAGATCGATGAAGTGGCTTATGAGATAGCCAAGGCTCTGAACGGCTATAAGGTGATCGTGACAAAAAGCACGGTTCCGGTCGGCGCGGCCTCGCGCATTAAAAAGATCATCGAGGAAAACAAAGCAACGCCGAGCCGCTTTTCGGTAGCAGCAAATCCCGAGTTCTTGAGGGAGGGTGCGGCGATCAATGACTTCATGCGTCCGGACAGAGTAGTAATTGGGTGCACGGACGATGAAGCGGTTGCTATACTGAAAGACATCTACCGGCCGTTATACTTGCTTGAAACTCCGTTCGTGATTACGACGCCGGAGTCCGCTGAGATGATAAAGTACGCTTCAAACGCGTTCCTCGCGACCAAGGTCTCATTCATCAATGAGATCTCGGGGCTGTGCGAACTGCTGGGCGCCGATGTTCACGACGTGGCCAAGGGAATGGGAATGGATGTACGAATCGGCTCGAAGTTCTTACATCCTGGCCCTGGCTTCGGCGGAAGCTGCTTCCCGAAGGACGCCCAGGCGCTGGTGGCATTAGGCCGCAGTGTGAACTATGACGTGCGAATCGTCGAAGCGGCGTTGCGCGTAAACGAATGTCAGAAGGACTCGATAATCGATCGCATTCGACGTCTGTTGCCGCGACTCGACGGCAAGACTATCGCGATACTGGGATTGGCCTTCAAGCCGGAAACCGACGACATAAGAGAAGCGCCGTCGATCAGGATAATCGGCGACCTCCTCGAGGCGGGAGCCAGAATTCGAGCTTACGATCCGGCTGCTATGGAGTCCGCGCGTCGTTTGTTGACCGATGTCGAATATTGCGAGGACGAATACGAGGCCGCTCGCGGCAGCGATGGACTCGTCGTCGTTACCGAGTGGAACCAGTTTCGCCGGCTCGATATGGATCGCCTCAAGCAACTGATGCGCGAGCCAAACATTATTGATCTCAGAAACCTCTACGAGCCGGAGACGATGCGTTCCGCGGGGTTCAAATACCTGGCGATGGGTCGCAGTTGAAATGCGGCCGCGTACCAGTAGGAAGGAGGTCGCGGCGATGCAGGGATACAGACTACGAAACGGATTGCGGATGGTTGTGACCGGTATTGTCTTCGCGTTGCTGGTGTTGCCTATAACCGCACAACAGGAGCGAAGCCAGAAGCCGATTCCTCAAGATGACGAGCCGATCAAGCTACACACGACGCTCGTGCAGGTCCCGGTCGTTGTAAGCGAGCATGGCGGTCGCTACGTGAGCGATTTGACTCGCGATGAGTTTACGGTCTTTGAAGATGGCGTCAAGCAGAACATAGAGTTGTTCGGCTCAGTTGAAGAGCCGTTCAGCGTCGCGCTGCTGTTGGATTCAAGCGGCTCAACCGAGTCGGCGCTGGACCAAATCAAGTCTGCCGCAATCGCTTTCATCGGCAACCTCAGGCCGCACGATCGGGTGATGGTCGTCTCTTTCAATGACAGCGTTGAGGTGCTTTCCGAGTTGACCAACGACACTGCTAAACTCGGGGCGGCGGTGCGGTCGATCAAGCCGGGAGAGTTCACCCAGGTTTATGAGGCGGTCTATACCGCCGTTTGGGAAAGGCTCCGCGATCTTCCAGGCAGGAAGGCGGTGATCCTGTTCAGCGATGGAATCGACACGGCAAGTAGCGAGATATCCCTGGAGGATACCCTGGATGCGGTCATCGAGTGCGAAGACATCATCGTTTATCCGATTCGCTACGCCACTCGTGAAGACGTAGAGCGGAAGCTGGAGGCAAGGGTAAGAGCATCGCTGAATTCGGATGCGAGCGGCGCTGTTGCCACAAAGGTGGAGCAAAGCCGTCGAGAGATGGATCGCGCTTACAGGGGTGCGGATGAGTATCTGCAGCAACTCGCCGATATGTCAGGAGGCATCGTCGAGCGCGCTGACAGACTCGGCGACTTGAAGTCGGCCCTCGGTAGAATTGCTGAAGAGCTGCGGCACCAATACCTTATTGGTTATTACCCCACAAACAAGCAAAAGGATGACAAGGCGCGCAAGATAGCTGTTCGAGTCACTCGTCAGAATGTAATAGTGCGAGCACGGCCCGCATATCGTCTTGTGCAGTAATTGAATTCGCGGATTTTCCCCGAAGGGGGATCCGTCCTCCAGCCCAGGGTTGCTGTACTCGGCTACCCTGGGAGAGACGCCGAGCGAGTTCCGCAACCCCAACGGGGTTGTGGCAGGGTCGTACGTCGAAAGCGCAAATGAACTCAATAATCGCTGACCATTCGAAACAAACTGAATCCGATTTGAATATGCTTGAGCCCAGGAATCTTCTGAAAGTAATTGAGGATCGCGCAGCGCGTGGGGAACACGTCGCGGTCGTTAGAGCTTTGAACATTGGATCGGCCAAGAACGCAGCGGTCGCTGTTTGTGATGGAGAATTGTTCCCGCCGTTGGCAGACAAGAGCCTGGCGGATCAGGTGTTGGCCGCGGCGGCGAGTCTTGCGGAAAGGGGAGGCGTCGCCGATCTCGTTGATGTTCTGGACGAGCAGGGAAGTCCGGTCACTCTTGTAATCGAGATCATCAAACCCAAACTCGAACTCCTGATCTTCGGCGCCGGTCACGTTGGACAAGCCGTAGCGCTGATCGGCGCGTTGACAGGGTATGACGTAACCGTGGTAGATGACAGGAAGGAATTCGCTTCGCGCGAGAGATTACCCGATCCGAGGATCCGCCTGCTGGTGAGCGACTACGCAAGCGCGACCGGGAAGCTGACACTTTCGCCCAGCACTGTCGTGGTAATTGTCACTCGAGGACATCAGTACGACGAGCTTTGCCTCAAGAGTGTCGTCGGTTCAAACGCGGCCTATATTGGTATGATAGGAAGCCGCAGGCGCGTGCTGTCAGTGTTCAAGAAGTTGACCAGCGAGGGCTTTTCGGAGGGGGACTTGCAGCGAGTACACGCACCCATCGGGTTAAGAATCGGGGCGAGATCCCCGCAGGAGATTGCCGTCTCGATTATGGCCGAGATAATTGATCACGTGAATAATCCTGAGCGTGAACACAAGGGAGAGAGAAATGGCATTTGAAGGACTCGATGTTTTGGGAATTGGCGCGTTGCTGTCAGACGAGGAGCGACTGGTGCAGTCGGAGGTCAGAAAGTATGTCGAGTCGAAGATCACACCGATTGTTGCCGGCTGTTTCGAAGAGGGCCGCTTTCCGACGGAACTCATACCGAGCCTTGCGGAACTCGGCGTGTTGGGAGCGAATCTTCCCGAAGAATACGGCTGCGCGGGGATGAACAACGTTTCATACGGGTTGGTGATGCAGGAACTGGAAGCGGGTGATTCGGGGATCAGGAGCTTTGCTTCAGTCCAGGGCGCGCTGTGTATGTATCCAATATTCCAGTTCGGCAGCGAAGAACAAAAGCGGAAGTGGCTGCCGCAAATGGCTGCCGGCAAGGTGATCGGCTGCTTCGGGTTGACGGAGCCCAACTTCGGTTCAAACCCCAGCGGCATGCTGACAAGAGCTAGGAGGGTGCGAGATGGATGGCTGCTCAACGGCTCCAAAGCATGGATAACAAACGGCTCAATGGCTCACATCGCGGTCGTCTGGGTCAAGACTGACGAGGACGACGAGATTCGCGGCTTTATAGTTGAGAGAGGGACGAGAGGCTTCAGCACGCGGGAGACCCATCACAAGCTGAGCCTGCGTGCCTCGGACACGTCGGAGCTTTTCTTCGAAGACTGTCTGATTCCGGAGGAGAACATCTTGCCGGGCTCAAAGGCATTGAAGAGCCCGCTGATGTGCCTGACTCAAGCGCGATATGGCATAGCCTGGGGCGCGGTAGGCGCGGCGATGTCTTGCTTTGACGTCGCCTTGAAGTACTCAAAGGAACGGATACAATTCGGGCGGCCGCTTGCCGGGTTTCAACTAACGCAGAAGAAACTCGTTGAGATGGCCACGGAAATCAGTAAAGCGCAGTTGCTGTGCCTGCATCTGGGGCGCTTGAAGGATGACGGCAAGATCAAGCCGGTTCATGTATCCATGGGAAAGATGAACAACGTGTCGATGGCTTTGGGGTGCGCGCGGACGGCTCGAGGCATCCTGGGGGCGAACGGCATTACTGGCGAATACCCGATCATGCGCCACATGTGTAACCTCGAATCGGTCTACACGTACGAGGGCACGCATGAAGTTCACACGCTGATCCTGGGGCAGCACCTCACGGGCGAGAGCGCATTTGAGTAATTGGGCGTTCAGCCAACTCCTGCAGTGATTATCCGGTCGGCCTGCTTCTCCTGCTGGGAGGCCCCGCCCGCTGTGCCTGAAACTCCGGTCGAACCTAGCAGTGATTATCCGATCGGCCTCCTTTGCTGGGGCTGAGCAGCCTATTGCAAGGCGAATCCAAGTTACCCCTAATCTTGTGAACTAGAATCCTGTAACAGCGAAGTCGATAGCAGCTTCTCATTAACACTCAACTTCAGTTGGGGTTTCGCCCTCGGTTAGGAGGGCCCTGGAGTTTCGACATTTCAGCCCACGCAGTGGGCGACAGCGTGTAGCCCAGGGCAAGTCCGCGCAGCCCTGGGTTAGCATGCGGCTGCTGACAGTGAGCCCACGCAGTGGGCGACAGAAGAAGTTACAGACGGGATGTGTGCGCAGCTGCTGCCGCCCGCTGCGCGGGCTTAGCAGCCAACCTGCCGACTTTCCCAGGGCTGCGCAGACTTGCCCTGGGCTACACGCTTTCACCCGCTACGCGGGTTCCACCAGTTGGTGGATCGTTCATATTCAGCCTACATCACGGCCGCCGCACGTTCGTCCCGAATCCTCGATCTGTAATGTTTTTTTCCTTCTGGAATGTTTTTCCTTCTGTAATGTTTTTCTTTCTTGCATGGAAGCAAGGTTCCATGTACAATGCCGCCGTCTTGGATGTCGGAATAGTAACCCCGGACTCCAAGACACACAGCGCACTAAACGGATCTATTGAAATCGACTCGCTCGGACTGTCTGCCCATAGCGAGCCCGCTCTCAACTAGATTAGTGATCGGCCTTGGCCTCACAACCCCGCGCCGGTCTCAAGTTAACAACTCGATATCGAGACTTCGCAATCGGAAGTATCGCATGGAGCCCCTATGCGGTGTCAGGACTTCGACGGATTGGATATCGCGCGCTTTGACATAACACTGCGCGCGCTTGAACGGACAGTGCTGCCGCCGTATCTCGGTTCGACCTTGAGAGGCGCTTTGGGCCATGCGCTGAAAGACGCGGCCTGCGTAGTCGAGCACCGGGACTGCCGCCGATGCGCTTTTGTCGAGAGTTGCGCTTATCCTTACTTGTTCGAGACACCCGTTCCGCCCGAGATCAAGGAGTTACGAGGCCAAACTCACGCACCGCTGCCCTTCCTCATCGAACCGCCCCTGGTCGAGAACCCGGTTAGGCGGGTGTGGCGAGTCCCGGCCGCCAACGTAATGGCGTTGGCTTCGTCCGCGGCTTCGGCTGTTCAGTCTGCGAACGCCTCTCAAACTAAGTCACCGGAAGCGAACAGATTCGCCAATGCGGAAGCCGCTCTTGATAAGCGGGTTTCGGTTCCGCAACGACAGATCTTTAAGCCGGCCTCGGTAGTGAGTTCAGTTGTTTTCCCCGACCGACCAAGACAGTTCAACATTGGAGATGAGTTGCGCTTTGGACTAGTGCTTATCGGTCGAGCCATCGACTACTTCCCCTTTTTCTTACACGCGATCAGCGAAATGGCCTATCGAGGCCTAGGCGCGGGACGAGCGGCGTTTGAGCTGAAAGAGATCCATCTCAAAGGCACTCGTGGCGAGCGGGAGCGAGTCTGCCCTAGCGATGGTCACAGACTCACGTTACCGACCCGAATCGGCGACCCTCTGTCTGAGCTGATTGCGGCGAGACTCGCCGAGCAGACGAGCGGGGACGGCGGAACACCAGTCCTTGAATCGATCGACAACGTAATTGCCGCAACCCTGTCTCAGCTTGCGCGGCCAGCGAGCCCGTCCGTCGCGCGCGAGGTGGACAGCCGCTCCAGCCTAAAGCTGCGATTCTTGACGCCGGCTCGGATTAGGGTCAAAGACGACTTGCAAACAGGCCTCAGTTTCCAGTTGCTCGTGCGGAACCTGTTGCGCCGGGTCTCAATGCTAGCAGCAGTCCATGGTCGCGGCCGAATGCAGTTGGACTACCGAGGGCTCATCGAGCGGGCAGGCTCTGCGAGGGTAGTCAGTTCGACGCTGAGGTGGTGGGATCTTGAGCGCTACACCGATCGTCAGGACACCAAACTCAAAGTGGGCGGTCTGATCGGCGAGGTTGAATACGAAGGGCGCGTCATCGACGAGTTTATGCCGCTTATTTGTGCGGGCGAGCTTCTGGGAGTCGGAACCGGTACCAGCCTTGGGCTGGGCAGATACCAAATCAGTGCTGGCGAGGAGCGACAGGTTTGAGTTTCCGGCAAGGTTGCTGAAGGACGGCGGACGAGGAGTTTGAGTTTCGTTCCATCGCAATCCGGAGGATAAGGGGAGTGGCAGGACACCGCCGCAAGGATTTTGAAGAAATTCAAAGAGTTCAACTTGAAGTGGGCCGAGCGCGACGGCGATTGGACTTCGGTTTGATTCTGTATCGGACGAGTATGTCTGGCAAGGACGGAACAATGTAATTGCACTGCGCCTGATCTTGCGGCGAGTGCAACGCGTGCCGAAACGACGGCGGGCATCAAGGGAGGTGAGGCACCTATGAACTTAGTTCTAATCGAGACCTCAGGCAATCAGCAGTACATCTTCTCAACTAACAAGCTCCGTGAGAACGTCGGCGCCTCCGAACTCACTTACCGCGCGGGAACGCAGTGGGTGCTTGAAGCTGTCAAAGATGTAAGCAAGCAGGAGTCGCTATGGAGGGAAGATTCAGAGGAATTGCGCCAGACTCTCCGCGATCCTAGTCTGAATCCCAAGGTAGAAGACGGGGCGGAAGTCGAAGTCATTGTCGCCACCTCGGGCAAGGCCCTGTTGCTAGTGAAACACAGCGAGTCCGCGAGACAGATTGTTCAGTCCGTGACACTGAAGGCACTCGAATACGCGCCAGGTATTGATGTGTTTGGCGTCATAAGAGATTTCGATTGGAATCGAGAAACCGTTGGAACCGCCATCAAAGAAGTACACGAGGAGTTCGAGGCGGTACGAGCCAATCGCCCTGGGCCGCAAATGCGTTTTCTGCGTCTCCCAATAATCGCGGAGTGTGCAACCAGCGGTTTCCCTGCTTCTCGCTTGGTTAAGATTTCGGCGCAGTCAAGCGAAGCAAAATCAGAAGTCAGCATAGTTAAGGGTGAATGGCGGCAGGCGTACGAAAACCGGATGCAGAGACTGGTGCGGCGAGATGCCGATTTGGCTGGTGTCAGCTTCGCGGAAAACGTCGGTCGCCTCGAGGAAGACTGCGATTGGCTGGCCGTGGTTCACGCGGACGGGAATGGGTTGGGAGAGATTTTCCTCAAGTTCGGCAGGCACGCCGGGTGCGAGGATGCCAGTCAGAACCGAGCTTTCGTGGACACGTTTCGTGGGTTCTCCCTCGCGCTCGACGCCTGCACGGAACAAGCTTTCCTTACGGCTCTAAAAACCCTCTTGAAACGCACTCCCGATGCATGGTTCAAGCTACCGATTCTGCCGATAGTGTTGGGTGGCGACGATTTGACTATCGTTTGCGATGGCAAAGCAGCACTGCAGTTCACCTACGATTTCCTTTCCGAGTTTGAAGCACAGACTGAGGTCACGGACCGCGCGCATTACGGCGACATTATTCCCCACATAGCTAAGGTCGCGCTTGGCGCCCCCAGGCTTTCAGCCTGTGCCGGTATCGCAATCATCAAACCACACTTTCCCTTCTCCTCTGCATATGACTTGGCCGAGGAGCTGATCAAGTCGGCCAAGCAGGTCAAAATGCGCGTCAAAAGCCCGGAGGCACATCAGAGCGGACAGCGTCCTTGGCCGTGTTCGGCGATTGACTTCCACGCGCTGTATGACTCGACCGCTTCTGAACTCGATCAAATTCGCGTCGAGTTAGTGAAGGATGGCGGCTCCACGAAACTTTATGCGCGTCCGTACGTCATCACCGATCCTAGCAGACTTGAAGGTGCGTCGGACAATAACGGCTGGGCAGAGGCACATTGTTGGAAGAAGTTGGAACGCAGAGTCGAGGCAATTCTGATGACCGACGAAAACGATGAACAACGTCGCTCCATTCCTAATAGACAGTTGCACGATTTGCGTGCCGGTCTGTTTCTTGGAAAAAAGGCCGCGAATGCGCGCTACGATCTTATTAGCCATCGGTATGAAGATGACGGAAGAGCCGCGCTGACGACGTTCGAAGAAGAAGGCGGAGATAGCCTCTTCTTCAGGGATAGCGACGGGCTTGACGCTACGAGGCTACTCGATGCGATGGAAGCCGCGAATTTCTGGGTCACGGAAGAATCGAAGAAGGGGGCAGCTGTGAAATGAGCGAACACGTCAAGCCGACAAACATTAGCTTTGCGCCACTCAGCCGAGCCTTCAGGGTTCGAGTCGAGATGAAATCGGATTGGCACATCGGATCCGGCACGGGTAGACCAGGCGAGGTTGATCGGTTGGTGCGTCGCAACTGTGGTCTGCCTTATGTCCCGGCCAAATCACTGACCGGTATCTGGCGGGATGCTTGCGAACAAGCTGCTCTTGGTCTAGACGATGGTAAGCCTGCCTCATGGAGCGCGTGGGTCTCATTTCTTTTCGGCCAGCAGGCCGGGCACCCAAGAGAAGAATTGAAGGAGATTAGCGCTGAGGCTATCGAGCACCCGCGTCCAGCGGCTTTGTCGGTCCGGTCGGCGCAACTGCCTCGAGATCTTGTTCGCGCACTCAACGGCAAGGACGGCGCCCGCGAAGCCGTTACCTTCATCAAGCCGGGCGTCAGCGTTGACTCGCGCTCAGGAAGGGCAAAGACCGATCACTTGCGCTTCGAGGAAATGGCGCGTGTCGGCGCGATTCTCACCGCTGAGTGCGAGATCGATTGGAGCAGTTGCCAAGACGATGAAGAGGGGGAAGAACAAAAGCGTGCGGCTACGGTGCTATTACTCGCTGGCGCCCGGCTGGTCGAACGATTAGGTGGCAAGCGGCGTCGCGGCGCGGGTCGCTGCAAGATGACCATCGACAACCGTGATGAACTCAATCCGGTGTGGGATTGGATTGACGGTAAGAAGCTTGAACAGGTTCCGTCACCACCGCCGCTGAGAGACGCTGACGCAGCAACAGCACTGAAGCAATCAACACCTGGTAATTGGCACCGCATTCACCTTACCTTGACAACCAAATCACCGGTCATCGTTTCCACCCGCACAGTTGGCAATTTGATCGAAACAGCAGACCACGTGCCGGGCACGTACATGTTGGCAATTGTGCGGCGAAGTTTGCAGCCTCTTGGCGTTGACGTCAATTCCGCCATCGTCAACGGAGATTTGATTGTCACCAATGCAACCATCGATGTCGGCAACGAACGCGGGCGGCCAATCCCGTTCAGCATCTTTCACAAGAAGCTAGTTGGGGGATTAAAGGAGGGCAAGGGGGTCTACAACCGCTTCTGCGACGCGATTGATCTTGAGCGAGACCCGCAGGTTAAAGGCCAACGGGGTGGGTACGTAGGGGCGACCGGAGTGGACACGATTCCAGCCTATCAAAGCGTCAAGCTTGGCGTCGAATCTCACAACGTCGTCAAGGATCAGTTACAACGGCCGCACGAAGACGTCGGAGGGGTCTACAGTTATCAGGCGATCGGAGCCGGGCAAGTGCTGCGTGCTGAACTTCGAATCAAGGAGTCGTTAGCTCAGATGATTGCCCATAAAAAGGTGGACTGGTTTACGGACCTAAACGGAACATATCGCGTGGGCAGGTCAAAAAAAGATGACTACGGTGTCGTCAAGTTGACCGCGAATGATATCCAAGAAGAATCAGTTCAAACAGAACTGCGTGACGGAAAACTGACCGTATGGCTCTTGTCAGACTTGCTGTTGCGCGACGAACGCCTCCGCCCCTCCGCCTCCGTTGTGAGATTAGGGGAAGTACTGGAACGGACATTTCAAAGCATTACCGGCCAAAGGGTCTCGCTGAGTGTACGCGCCGCTCGAGAGGAAAAGCTGCTGTCAAACATGACGCGACAACATCGTATGGATTCGTGGCATGTGGGTTGGGGCCTGCCGCGCCCATCGCTGGCTGGCCTCGCGGGCGGAAGCTGTGTCGTGTTCGACGTCATTGAGGGCAACCTGACCGCGAACACGCTAGCACAGGTGGCCGAAGAGGGACTGGGCGAGCGGCGAGCCGAAGGCTACGGACAGCTCTGCTTCAACGATCCGCTCTTGGAATCGAAGCTAAAGGACAAAAACAGAGCGGATGACAAGCCGTCAAGTAGATTGGAAATAGAGCCGGTTAAATTGCTCGGGCAGCCTTACCTGATTCATAGGCAGAGCGATGCCTTCGGCTATGGACGCGTAATCGAACGGGAGGCGATGCGACGCGAAATCCAGCGACGGGCGATCACGCTTGCTAGCAGAGCGGAAAAACGAACTGAAGCGCTTGGAATTGCGGTCAAAAATCGTAAGAGCCGTCCGCCGATGAGTCAGCTTGGGGCATTGCGCTCGGTCGCCAGCAGACTACTCAGCGTCGACGATAAAGCAGATATTATCGGCTGGTTGGCACACCTTGAAGAAACACCAAACCGATTTGACAAGTGGCCGAATGAGGCAAAAGGAAAGCCGGCGGGCGACCATCAACGCTCTGGGCTGAACAGAATTCGCGCGTTGATCGAGGAGCGTGATCGCGTTTGGGTATTGCTTAGCTCCCTCGGCGGAGCCGATACCACACCCTTCGACTGGTCGACGTTAGTGGTGACTGAAACGGGTGAAGACGATCTCAAGACCGAATTGTGGGCGGAGGCCGTGCGCGCTATTGTCGACGCATGTGTGCGGGCACAGAAACGCGAGCCGGAGAAAACTCTGGGAATTGGAGGTAATGGCAATGGCGCGCAGAATTGAATCTCGCTTGAAGATCAGCCTCACATTGACCGCCCGCACGCCTTTGCACATCGGGGGAATGGGCAGCAGCGTAGACACCGATCTAGCACTCGCCCTCAATGGCAAAGGCGAGTATTACATTCCCGGTACGAGCCTCGCCGGTGCGTTGCGCGGCTGGCTGGAGAACAGAGCGGGCGAAGACGAAGGGGTTAAAGGGAAGATTCGAGAGTTGTGGGGTTACCAGAAGCCAAGACGTAAACCGAGGGATGAGACGCCAGAGCAACAGAACGAATCTGGCGCCCAGGCAACCGGGAAAGACGAGCACGCAAGCTTCGTTATGGTCGGAGATGCCAACATCAGCCCTGCGCCGGGAAAGCAAATCGTCGTAAACGAGATTCGAGATAGCGTAGGGATTGATCGCGTCACCGGTGCGGCAGCCCGCCAAATCAAGTTCGACCGTGCGATCCTACCTCACGGCACCCAAATGAGTTTTGAAATGGTAGCCGAGTTAAGCGGCGATAAGGTCACGCAAGCCGAAGCCCGGTACCTGACACGCGAGGTGTTACAAGCATTGAAGTCCAACCAGATTCGTTTTGGCGCAGCGAAATCTCGTGGGCTCGGGCGCGTGGAAGTCCTGAAGGAAGAGATCGTCGAGCAATCATTGATGACGCTAGATGGAATGTTGGCGACCCTGCGCGGACAAGGCGGGCTGCCTACGTGGCCGACTGAAGCTCCGATCAAGCTTACACCCCGGCCACACATAACGGTTGACATCAATTGGAGACCTGCCGGCCCATTAATGGTCAAAGCCGAGCGCGATGGCATTGCCGTGGATATGCTTCCACTGGTCAGCGTGATCGACAACCATCTCACCTTTGTGTTGCCCGGAAGTTCGATCAAAGGCGCATTCCGGAGCCAGGCCGAACGCATCGTGCGCACCCTAAAGCAAACCGAAGCGTTGAATCCCGTTAATCGCAAGCAGGATTTCATTAGACAGGTTGAAACGAATGAGCCCAACCAAGTTGACAATCCGGAGCACGCTTCCATTATCGGCTGGCTCTTTGGTATCGCAGGTAAGCCCAATGCGCGTGACATGAAAGGCAAAAGACACGCGGGTCCCTTACCCGGCTTCAGCGCCATTATCATTGACGATTGCTATGCGAGCCTCAACTTCGACTCAAAACAATGGGCGGGTATCGAGCAAGCGAAGAATGAACAGAATCTGCGGACTAGTCTGAATGCTGCAGGACTCGTGAACGCGCAACAAGCTTTTCACGTGGCCATCGACCGCTGGCTTGGTAGTGCGGCAGACGGGTTTCTCTATAGTGTGCTTGAACCGCACGGTGTCAGTTGGGAACCGATTCGGCTGATACTTGATCTGGGACGATTGCCGGAAGACTTCCGGATGCACGCTGTGATGCTTCTGCTTCTCACGCTACGCGATTTTGTCGCGGGTAGAATCCCGCTCGGCTTCGGCGCGAATCACGGAATGGGTGCGGTCGAGGTCACCGGAATTACTGTCACAGCGCATGACGAAGTGATGGGAGAGCTTTCGCAGTTACAATCGGTCAACGTTCAAGATGGCAAATTACAAGTCGGAAGCGAGGCCTTGCGCACCACGCTGAACGAGTCGTGGCAAAAATGGTGCAAGCCGCAGGCCTCGAAGGAGCACCCGCAATGAAGACGGCCAAAGCTATTCTGCAGACCCGGGTTACTGAAGGCCCGGTCAACCTGGTTGCTGCCGTTGAAAGCTGCCATAAAGTTTTCGCCAATGCTGAGACTATCGCACTGTTGTACACGCCTGCGAAGTGTTGGCTGACTAAGGTGACTTTCCAGGACGGAAAATGCTGCTTCATCTCACTCGCGACGGAAACGGCAAAGGACACCGTCAAGACTTTTGAGAAGGCGCTGGACACAACTACAACAGACAGTGTCTTCGAAGCGCGCCTTTTCAATCCTTTCGCGGAACTTCGATGGCTACACCTGCAGAACGGCGAGGGACGCGCCGCGCTGATCGCGGATGAAATAACCGACATTACGGGCTGTCTTTCGCAACAACTTTCCCCGCTAACGGCGATCCATACACTTACGCAGACTTACCTACTGTGGGGCGAAGGCGTGGATCCGACCAAATCAAATATGCCTGATGGATGGAGCCGTCTGACTACTTCGCGGATCGGAAGGCTTGATGTGCCGGTGAGCGGTGTGGACAACCATAAGAATAAGCGTGTGCAGCTAAGGGTGCTGGAGTATCTGGCCGAGTACGACGCGGATGGGAGTGTGGTTCAAAGCGACAACGAGCCAGATGGCAAGAAGCTGCACGGGAATGTGGCGGTGGTCGAGGAACGACTGTTGTCGTTGGAGGTCGCGCAATGAAGGGAAAGCTAAAGCTGGCTGCAAACAAGAAGACATGGTTGCTCGTGCGTGAAGACGGCAAAGAGATGCAGGTGCCGACCCGGACACTGGCACGTGGCCTCTCTCGATTGGATCCCAAAAAGCATGATGGGTTTGAAGTGGAATACGAACTCGATAAGGGCCAGCCGGCGAAGATCTACGAGGTTGGAACGGAATGGCAGCCGCAGTCGACTGCCGTTCCGTCGCAGCATGGGGGCGAGCGTAGCCGAGGCAGCAAGGAGGGCCGGTTGCCGGCAAGTCGCGACTCGCAACCTACTCGATCACAGTTCGACCGTCGGTCTTCTGCGAAGTCGATGCCGGGTGACTTTCATAACCCATACAACTTCGTGCCCGCGCTACCACGCAAGACGGACCCCTCCGAACTAGGCGATCGTCGCCCCGCCAGTCATGACCGCTACGTTGAGACCTTGTGGAGTGGGCACGTCGCGGTACGGCTAACCACGCAGAGCCCCTTGTTGCTACTCGACGCGGGGCGAGCAATGTCATATGAAAAGGCAACGGAGCACAGGGTCTTCCCAATTCGTTTGGATGCGGACGGCAATCCATACTTACCGCCCACTTCGATCAAGGGGATGCTCCGCTCTGCTTTTGAGATCGTAACCAACTCGCGTTTTGGAATCTTCGAGAAGCACGCGGATCGCTTGGCTTACCGCATGCCAGCCAGGATCGGTCCAATTCCTGCTCGCGTCGAGAGCCTCAACGGTCGTCTCGAATTGAGGATCATGCAGGCTGAAGTCATGGGCTTTGCTGCGAAGTTGCCGCGCTATAGCGACGGCAGAGGACTGCCAAGGGATAAAGGTGAGAGCAGCGTTGCGTTGCCATACCCAGATCGCAGGCTTCCTCAACACGAGGATTCAGTTTGGGTTCAAGTCAGGAACAGCAGGGTCGATAGGATTGAACGACGGACAACTTCTAGTGCACCTGGCCCCGATTGGCTGCCAGGCTGGGTCTGCGTCACTGGTCCGAATATCAATCGAAAACGATATGAGCGCGTGTTTCTTGAAGGGACGAGCGACCGGTTCATCCCTCTGACTGCTCGACACGCCGATCTTTGGCGCGAGTTAATTGAGAACTACCAAGACACCCACAAGCGTGAGTTGGAAATACGCCGTTTAAAGAGGCAAAAGCCACAAGACTATCTGGGAGACAAGCCCGGCCAGACGGGATGGTCGCGTCACATATTCGTAGAAGATGAGAAGGACCTGCGCAAAGGCACGCTGTGCTACGTCGAGCTTATTCCTAACAGCAGCGATGAAGTTGCCGCGTTGATCCCTGTTACTATTTCACGTCGCCTGTTCGCCGTCAGCCCTGACTCACTACTACCGGATTCGTTGAAGCCCGCACAAAACTATGAACAGCTCTCTCCTGCGGAGCGGGTCTTCGGTTGGGTCAATCAGAATGGTTCGGGCGCTTATAGAGGTAACTTACGTATTGGTCCGGTGTGTTGCGTGTCGCCCGAGCCGCTTGCGGCCTTCCCTCACCCGGGGCTCCCGCTGGCAATTCTGGGCCAGCCCAAGCCACAGCAAGCAAGGTTCTACGCGGCGAATTCCAAGCAAGGGGAAGCTCAGGAGAACGGCACTACAAAGGAACAAGCTGGCTATTTGCCGCATAAGGGCTTGCGCGGGCGTAAGGTCTACCCGCACCACGCAGGCCTGCCTTCTGGTTACTGGGATAATCCGAGTGAGGATCGCACTCAATCGAGTGACAAGGGGTTCTTCCAAGAGTACAGGCGACCGCACAAACCACATTTGATGAACCGCGAGGCCAAGCTCAATGATGAACGGACCGCGTTCGAGTTGAAGAGCGACGATCAAGATGAGCAGCGGGATGATCAGAATCGGTCAATCACCGGTTGGGTCAAACCTCAGACTATCTTCACGTTCATGATGGACGTAACCAATCTATCTGAATTTGAAGTCGGTGGTGTGCTCTGGTTGCTCCAGTTGCCCGAAGGTCATTTCCATCGTTTGGGCGCCGCGAAGCCTCTCGGTTTCGGTAGTGTACGACTTGAGATTGACTGGGATCGGACCGATTTGCGCCGCGGCGAGGAGTGGCGCGTCTTCTACCAGAATTTGGAGGAAGCCGAGAATGCGGACCGTACTGCGGTGCGTAAGTGTGTTGAAGCGTTCGAACATGAGGTAGCTACTGCATACGGCAAAGGCGACTTCGCCCGAGCTCCTTTCATCGCGGCCTTCAACCGTTCGGCAGAGGGCTTCGCTGACGGCAAGCCCATGCATTACCCCAGGGCGCTACAACAAGGGCAGCGTCGCAGCAGCACCATCCCTCCTCACCCCGACGGCAAAGCATTCGAATGGTTCGTTGCCAATGAGCGTACCGGGCGACAAGCCGGCCCGAAGCTTGCGCTGCCAAATCTTCTAGATGATGACGGACTACCCATTCTCTAGCCCGGGCCTGACGTCCGTTTGGGGAGGTTCAGCAAGATGCCGCAAGCAAACATACGTCGTGCGAGAGAACGCTCTGGTGTCTTTATCGCCTATGCTCGCGACGATGGCGAGGCTTTCGCGACTGCACTACGAAGGAGACTTGAGCCTGAGAATATTCTGCTCTGGCAAGATCGAGCTTCGCTCGAAGGTGGCAAGGATTGGTGGCTGCAAATCGAGGACGCGCTCAATCAGGTTCAGTTTATGGCGATGGTTATGACTCCCAGCGCAATTCAGTCGAAGGTTGTGCGTAAAGAGTGGCGTTACGCACGCCAACAGGGGGTCTGCGTCTATCCGATTAATGCGGTAGCGGACCTAGACTTTAACGCCCTGCCGCGATGGATGCGTGACAAGCACTTTTATAATCTTGAGCACGAATGGGAGAAATTCCTCGCGGATTTAAGGAGAACGCCGGACACCCTCCGAGTGCCGTACATGGTCAACGAAATGTCCGATGATTTCGTCGATCGTTCCGATGAGACTGATCAGATCATTCGCCTTATCTACGATGAAAGTCTGGAAGAGCCTATTGCAAGCAAGGTGGCACTATGTGGTACGGGGGGATTCGGGAAGACAACCCTGGCTGCTGCCGTGTGCCACGATGAGCGGATTCAAAACGCTTTTGATGACGGCATTCTTTGGGTGAAGCTGGGCGAAGTCCCTGGGAACCTCACTGGCCATGTTGAGGCGTTAATCACTCAACTGAGCGAGGACGGCCCCGGCTTCACCAACCTCGAAGGGGCCATTGCAAGGTTTCGGGACCTCATAGAGGAGCGCGACATCCTTATCGTAATCGACGATATATGGGACAACGCGCATCTTCGTCCGTTCGTTCAGGGAGGCAAACGTTGTGCGCGGCTTATCACTACACGGAACTTAGATGCCCTGCCCGATAACGTGCTTACGGTCAGAGTTGGCACGATGAAGAAGAGCGAAGCAACAACGTTGCTTGCTGGAGGCTTCGGTGATGATCCTGATCTTCCGAGCGTCGCAGATGATCTCAACGAACTCGCGCATCGCGTAGGAGAATATCCGTTATTGCTCAAGCTGGTAAATGGTTTTCTGCGAAAGAGCTCCGAGTACGAGAATCGTTCTCTCCCAGACTCAATAACCAGGGCTAGGCAAGCGCTAGAGAGACACGGGGTGACGTTTTTCGATGCCCGAAATACTGAGGCGCGGAATACAGCCGTAAAAAACACGATCGGCGTGAGCCTTGAGCTACTAGAGGAGCAAGAACGGGATAGGTTCCTAGAGTTGGCAGCCTTTCCAGAGAATGTAGACATCCCCCTCCCTACACTGCAAAGGCTTTGGCTGCGGACTGGCGGCATGAATGAATTCGACGCAGAGGATCTCTGCGTTCATTTGAATCGCCTGTCATTGTTGTTGGATTTTGACGCGCCAACACGTCGCATTCGTGTTCACAAAGTGATTCGAGACTACCTCTGCGAACAGAGCCCGGCTCGATTAGCGCAGGTTCACGGCGAGTTACTCGATGCCCATGACGACCTTGTCACACACGGCCAATGGGCTTTGCTGCCCGAGAGCGAAGGCTATTTTTGGGATCACCTCAGCTTCCACCTTATCGAGGCGCGGCGTTTCGATGAACTCTTAGCGACAGTGAAGGATCGGAGATATATAGCGAGGAAGACGCTTTTCCGGAAGTCGCTTTCAATGGAAGCCGACCTTCGCAAGGCCGAGGAGATCGCACCCGCCGATTTGATCGTACGCGCTTTGCGACGCACTTTTGGCAATTCCGGACACTTGCTCAATCATTGTCAGACCATTGATGAACTTGAAGCGACCCTCCTTCTAAGGGTGCAGCATCTTGAAGAGTTGACCCCTCTGTTGGAAGATCTTCGACACAACCTGAGATCAGCGCACATTGAATCGACCGCCGACTTGCCAGATCGGCCGCATCCCGCATTGGTGCGCACGCTCGAGGGCCATCTCGCACCGGTCTGGGGCTGTGCTCTTGGTCCGGGCGCGGTCACTATTTCGGTTTCCGCAGACGATACCCTCAAGGTGTGGAATACAGATTCGGGAGAGACAATGCGAACTCTCAAAGAGGATCGCGCTCCAATAAGGAGCTTCACGATCAGTCCAAACGGGAGACAAATCATAGCGGGTTTGTCGGACGGCACACTCACAGTCTGGGACGCACACTCGGGGGAGCTAGTGCGCAGAATTGACGGCCCTGGGGAGTCGGTTACTAATCTGAGTTTCATCCCAAACAGTGATCTCATTGTCTTGACATCAGATCGATCTGTAATGGTTCGTGATATTGAGTCCGGGAATCTGCTGATGACCCTCGAAGGTCACGCGCGGCCCGTGAACGATCTTGCGGTAAGTGTCGATGGCAGCTTGATCGTGTCAGCTTCCGACGACTGCACATTGAAGGTTTGGGATCGCAACCAGAGGGATCCGGGACACTCCCTGGAGGTTCTTTCTGAAGTCGTGAATTGTTGCGCCTTTAGTTCCGATGGCGCTCTGGTTGTGACGGCCTCGGATCAAATGCTTCGATTATGGAATGCTGGCTCGGGAGAAAAGGAGTCTCTGCTTCAAGGGCACTCCGGGACCGTAAGAAGATGTGCATTCAGTCCAGACGGTCAACGTATTGTTTCGGCCTCCGATGACCGCACGCTGAGGGTGTGGGAAGTGAATTCGGGCAGAATTCTTCACACACTCGAAGGCCATATGGGATCGGTGCTTAGGTGTTCCTATAGTTCCGATGGGACGCACATCGTTTCATCCTCTGACGACCGCACCGTCGCACTCTGGGACGGCGAATCGAGCCAGTTGCAGTTCTCATTTGAGGCGCACAGAGACGCAGTCTGGGGTTGCAGATTTAGCCCGGATCGTTCCCAGATTATCTCAGCTGGGGAGACGGCACTCTCAAAGTTTGGAACGCTAGTTCAGGAGACCTCCTCCGCGAGCTCGATGGTCATGAATCATCAATAAACGACTGCGCAGTAAGCGGAGAATTAATCGTGTCGGCCTCATCCGATCGAACGCTCAAAATTTGGGACGCTCATTCAGGCGATCTATTGCACACGCTTGAAGGTCACTTAGACACGGTCCGTGGATGCGATTTCAACTCCGATGGCAAACTGATTGTCTCAGCTTCACAAGACCAGACAGTTAGAGTGTGGAATGCCCATTCCGGTGACCTCTTGTCGACCTTCTACGCTGATGGAGAGATGTATTGTTGTGCGATGAATGACGATAACATCATTGCGGGCGGGGCGCGAGGAACCTACTTCCTGAAGTTCGTAACGTGACGAAGAATAATCGGTGGCTGAATGATTGGTTTGTCTGCCTTAACCATCAGGCGTACCAATACTCATCGAGAGCCGAGACGAATAGGAGCCAGTCTAGTGTGCCTAGGATCGGGCAGAATTCTCAGAAAGCTGGGATTGCCGCTGTGGACCTTCTTGGGGATCGGCATCGCGGCGATCTGGTTTAACTATCTTGGCGTCATTCTGGAGAAATGGATTCGTGAACATTGGATGGGGCTTGATAACAGTGCTCGCGGTGCGCTTTCCTATTTGCCACAACTGATTGTCTTCTTGGTTCCGGTCGCAATCGTATTAGGGGTGCTGATTTGGCAGAAGGCCCGTTACCGGTTGAGCAGGCTGCGCTGGTTGGAAGGGTTGCGACGACCAGATGGCAAGAGAGGCTTGATTCTGCTAGTCAGCAATTCGGCAAGCGCGCGGTTTGCAGTTGAGTATCATTTGCGCAAGAAAACTCTCGAACGAGTCTGGCTGATTCCGTCGAACAACATGGAGAGCGATAAGTTCGGCCCCGGCAGCCAGCGCTTGGCGGAACAAATAAAGGCTGAATGCGAGGATTTGGCTCAGCAGCAAAACAAGAATCTTGATGTGATCATTCACCTGGCTGGCGTTTCATCTGCCGATTCGCAGGACACGTTTGATTACGTCAATCGTCTGTTTCGGAACGGCGGATACGAACCGGGCGAGATAATCGCGGACTTCACGGGTGGCACGAAACCGATGTCAGTAGGAATGATTATGGCTTGCCTGCCGTCTCAACGCGACCTCCAATACGTTTCTTTCAACAGGGAGACCAATCAGTCACACGGTCCATTTTTGATCGATTACCAGCACAGCGCCTTTGATTTGATCGGCTGAGGACAACGCAATGAAGCGAATGATCTCTTTCATCAGCGCGCAGCCGCTTCCGAACTACATCCCGATCAACGAGGATGTAACCCGACCGGAGGTTCTGTACGGCTTCTTTACTCCAAGGGAGAAAGCTATGGAGCTACGCTGGAAGGCGCTAAAGGAAGTCATCGGAAAAGAATTTCCTGCCATTCGACTGGAGGGCGTTGAGGTAGCCGACGAATATGACGGACATTGGATTCAGGAGAAATGTCTGGCGCTACTCAACGAACACGCGCACGATGAGTGGACGCTCAATGCCACGGGCGGTACCAAACTAATGTCAGCATCGGCTTCTGAGGTTTTTCGTCAGGGCGGTCGACCGATTCTCTACGTTGAATCCACTCGCAGACACATCCTAAAGATCAACCCGGACTGGACCACAGCACAGTTGGATTTTAGGAACTGCATTGAGCTGCCTTCATACTTTGCGTTGTTTGGCCAGGAGGTTGACTCTGGCCATCCGGTCACCGGTCAAGAAGATAAGGTACAGGAGCTTCTTCGACAGCTTCGGTGGAGAGTCTGGGCGAGTGTCAAACTGAAAGGCCAGGTCGCGAATGAATATGATGTAATCGGAATTGATGGCTACGAAATGTCGGTATTCGAATGCAAGAGGAGGTCTGATCCGACTCTTAATCCGACGCTTACCTCAACGGCGGTAAGGCGCATCAAGGAGAGGCACGAAGACGATGTGCTGAAGGACCTCCATAAGCTCTTTCAGGTAAGGCAACGTTTCGGTGGGATCACCGGCAAAGCGTACTGGGTTTTCAGCGGCAACTACAGGATTAGTCCAACCAACGAAGCGCGCATCCGGGACTTCAACATCATAGTCATCAAGCGGAACGAGATTAACGAGATCGCCAGGACGCCTGAGAAATTTCGATTGCCGCTGCGCGGGAATGTGCAGTTTAGACCGCGACGGAACAATGCATGAACTCCGCAACGCTCAGTATGTCTCTCGACAACGAGGCACTCTACGCTGGCTGCGCGATTGAAGAAGTCGGCGGGCGGCTGGTATTGAATACGCCCGTCCCCGAGGCGGTTAACATTGTCGGGCGCAACGCGCAACGGATCGTCGACACACTAGTCGCGGATGGTGTCGAAGAGTTGACGCTCACCGGGGCGATGGCCATCTGGGCCTACCTAGTTGTCTTCCACGTTGCAGTGCATAGGTTCCGCCGAGTCTACTATGGCGATGGCAAAACGACTGGTCGGGTGCTGATCGCTGCGCACTGAGCAGCCGAGAAAACCGTTGATCTGAGAGGACACTTAACGACCTGTTCGCTGAGCCATAATCAATGCGCCTGCAGGAGTACGCGTTGAGTCGCCGCAAACGGTGTAGACTCGATCGTGCGCAACCAAAGGCGCAGCCATGATGGTGAGGGTGCCTAGGTTGCTGGGTGCGCGATCTTACGCTTCGGACTACTCAAATCGAATGAATTGAGCTACAAATATCGAGTGCAAAAACTCGCGAACAAGAAAGCGTATCCGAAGAACCCCTTGGGAATAATCGCGCTCTTCGTGTTCCTAGTTGAGGCGATCTCTACCATCTCACTCAAATTCCTTGTCGACAGTCACTCTCCGTTTGTCGGTTACATTATCGCTTTCATGTGCGTCTTCCCCCTCGTCATCGTCTTGCTGTTCTTTGGCACTCTTTGGGCTCGAAGGGAGAGCTTTTACAGCCCGTCCGACTTCCGAGATGATGCCAGCTTTGTACGATTGCTTTCTAACATGGAAAGGATAGAAGCGAAGCAGGAGGCGACCCAGGTAGATCCTAGTGGCGATAGCGAACCGGCTTTGCCCATCGTGCAAAAGCTCCTTGATTTGAACGAGGTTCAGACTGCGGTTAATCTGGGAACGGCATTTCTAAAGGTAGGGCGTCATTCAAGCAGTCTGGAGATTCTTGAGTATATAGAGGCGCGCATTCCTGCGTCTCATGAATTCCATCCCAAGATACTGGCCCTTATAGCTTATAGTCTAATCGGCCAACGACGATATGATGAAGCGCTGCGAGCTTTGCTGAAGGCTCGTCGCGAGATGGATCGAGATGAACTGGGATTCTGGCCCGCGCTCGGTCTGGCTTATTCGTACTTGAAGATTGGAAACGAGGAAGATTCTAATCGTTGGCTATCACACGCTAAGTCGATACCTCAATCTCCTGAGTTTGCTAACTTGGTCTCAAGGATCTATCCGGAATTCAAGGGTAAGTTTCAAACAGAGCTACCGGGGCACGGTGGAACCCAGAGGCCAACGGCATGACGGATTCTGTCTTTGTAATGGGCGACGGGGATGACATAAGAAAGAGGATAGAATTCTATCTGCTTAGCGGAGATTTAGAACATCTCCAAGCCTTCTCGACCGCTTTAACCGAAGCGATACAGGAAACTGCTAGATTGGCAGTTTCAACCATGGAGTCGAAGATCGTTCTTGCAGGTGGCGACGATATATTGTTCGTTACCACTCTGTCGAACTATCGAGAAGAAACACTTCGCGCGCTGATGCATGAGTTTTCAAAACGTACCGCGTGCCACATCTCCTTCGGAGTTGGGCCTACTCTCGAGTCAGCGTTTATTAATTTGAGACTCGCTAAAGCTCAGGGACGAGGGAGTGTTGTAGCGTCTGGTTTGGCCTGATCGCGTACCAGACGCTCGGGCCGGTGCGGCCGGTACTATCATTCGCCCCTAAGCTCATGAATACCAATTCGAGCTGCTGACGCTTGAAGACGCGAGCCCGTCATTTTAGTCATCGTCCCCTTCTCTAGCGTCCACCTCTCTGCTATTCTCTGACGGTCAACCAACTTAACAACTTGATTCGAGTTCAGGTTGATTTCTACTACGGATGATCTTTTCACTTCAGTGCTTCACTCGAACGCTTCGGCCGGTCCCTTTCGGTGGTTCGCGTGAAGCCTGTCAGTCTCCGAAGCCGCGGCGCGTCTAATGCGTCGTTCGCTTCATACCATGAGGTTTTCAATGGGCCACGCGTCTTCACGCGTGGAAAACTCAGCGAAGACAATCGGCTTCATTAGCTGAAGCCGATATTTCGGCGGAGAGGTTCTCCGCCGGATCACATAAACGGTTCAAATCGGGGCCACGCGTCTTCACGCGTGGAAACATAACTGACGACGAGATGCGAGTTCGCTCGCAACTCGACGGGAACAGATTACCGCCTCAGGCCGGTATTCTGAACCGCCGCGTCGGTCTCGCCGATGAACCTTGTGACATGGAGGTGAAGCGAATGGCTGAAGAGACTCCTGCCAAACGCCGCCGGGGCGGACAGCCCGGTAATCAAAACTCAAAAGGCAAAGCTGGTGGCAATCGCACTACACGCCGCCATCGCTTCGCGCACGGCAATCGCCTTGGGGGCGCCCCTATCGGAAACAAGAACGCCCAAAAGAAGCGCTTGCCAACGCACGTAACTCTTCTCAAGCAATTCGCTCACGATCCGGAAACCGCGAGGTGGATTGAGGACCACGCGGAGTTACTCGATGCAGCGGGCCTAAGGGATGACGATGAGCGAGACCGCGCTACCTTCGACGGCTATCTGGGTTTGACGCCCGAGGCGCTAGCGGAGTCGGGCCAAGAGTATCGCCGGCGCCTCTTCACGACTATGGACGTCGATGAAGGAGACGACGAGAACCTGGCGGCGTGACGCCAAGAGATATCGACGAAGGTGACGGAGAGGACTGGTTTCTGGTTCGGGTTGAACGGACAGCAGGAGCCAAATCACCGAAGGCGAAGGAGGCGAGAGATGACGAACAACAAATTCACCATCTGGCGAAAGAACTGGAAGCGCAATCTTCTCGAACTGTTCGTCGCCTGCGGCATCCTCGCCAGTGCCTGTACGACCTTCGCCGGCGCCTACTACCTCGTCAATCATAGCCTAGTCGTTGCGGGCCTTTTTACGGGGATGTTCCAAGGAGCGCTTTATGTTATCGGGCATTATGCGTCAGCAACCGAGCACGAGCGGCAACATCGTCGCACCTTCGCTCTCTGTCTGGTGTGGATCGTGCTCGCTTTCTTTAGCATCTGGGCGAGCAGCCTGGGAATGTTCGCCCTCCAGCAAGAATCACTTCGAAGCGATCTCTCTCGCGCCGGTATCTTCAAGCAGTGGACCGACGGTGCGAAGAACATCGCTGAATTCAAAACGCGCTCGCTCGCAGAGATCAATCAGGCTAAGCAAACAACCAGCCTCGACATCAACGCTCAACGCAGCCGCGTTCGAGCCGCGCGTGCCGAGCGGCGGGCCTACTCGAATGACACCTTGCAAAGACTCACCTCGGATCTGGCTGCCCTTCAGAGTGCTGAAACCAGGCTGAGGCAACTCAGACCGCTGAGCATCACCCCGCCCGAGAACTCGGAGACCGCCAGCCACGCGCTTGATGAAGCGTTTTCCGCAACGGGCGAAACCTACGCTGCTATCCCCGAACGACTGCGCTCGAGGATCAGCCAGCCTCGCCCCGGCGATCAGGTCGAAATGCCTCGAATCTTCAGAAGGCGTTCTGGGAAGGACTGCGCTCTCGGTCGGTTCCGGTCGTGGTTATGCTTCTCGTGGCGATCCTGTTAGACCTGCTCGCACCGATGCTGCTATTTGCTACGGCGTCGAAGAAGACGTTGGAGGAGCGAATCCTGGCGTTCCGCCAGTGGAAAAAAGCCTTGGCCAATGCTCGGCGCGTACCGCTCGCGGACGAAACCGAGAGAGTGCGCGTGACAGTCCGAGACGCGCCCGAGTTGGATATCCACATTAGTGTTCCAACTGCTCACGGCGGACCGCTCGTCGACATTGACACCGACTTCGCGGAAGTGACCGCCGAGGTCCGCCGAGGGAAAGACTTCGAGCTCCAACTCGAAATTGTGAAGACGGCTTCGGGTAAACCGCTGGTTGACGGTCTGCCGCTGCTCAAACAGCTTGGGCAAGACCGCGAAGTGGTTCTGCAATACGCTCTGGTACAGGACTCTTACATCGGTGAGGTGAACTGATGAAACGGCGATCTTTTTCGATAAGCCCGTCGCCGGTCGTCCGGCGTTAAGTGAGGTGAACTGATGAAACGGCCTTCTTTCTCACTATCAGCGTGGCTATTTGGCAGCCTCCTGGCCATCGTCCTGATCAATCTCGGTCTGATCTGTCTCGTGTCCGGAGTTGATGTCTTATTAGGTCAGCCGCCGCAGTTCATTTTACCGCTCTGCGCGCTGTTGATCGCATCCGCGTCGCTGAGGCTAAGCCGCAGGCGCGCGCCGCAAACCGAAGCGCTTCCAGAATCGGAGCCGGCCACCGGCGGAACGACCGCGGCTCGGAGACCTCGGCATCCCGAGAACGCGCCGGCTTACGTGTCGATGACCATCATCAAGCGGCCTCCGGTGTATGCCTCAACGCCAGTCAGTGATGAATGGAAAGGAGCAGTCCAATGAACCTCGTGGTCCCGTTTCGTAGTCCCGCCTTCAGGCGGAATCTTCATAGGAGTCCAGTTTCACAGCGCACCTTTAATTAAGATTCCGCCTGAAGGCGGGACTACGAAACTGACTACGAAACACGACTACGAAACAGGACTACGAAACTGTTGGAAAGAGCAATACAATGACCCTACGAATTCCCAGACTCGGACCGATCAAGCCCATTCGAACTTCGACCCGCGCTGCGATAGCGCTGACCATTGCCGCGGTAATCACATTGGAGTCAGCTCTATTTACCCGCGAGTATTTCGCAGCGGCGCGCTATCTGAAAGAGAACGACCCGCGCAAGAGCGGCAATCTGACAGGCACGCGATTCTTCGCTCGCCCGAAACTCTATCGTAGCGGTCAGCAGCTACGGCCGGAGCAGATCGTCGATCATCTCAATCGAATCGGCTACACCAGGAGCGGCCGCAATGAACCCGGGACCTTTCAGCAAACAGCGCGCACGCTCCACTTCAATTCACGTCTCCCTGAGTTCCCCAACGCCACGCTCACGTTTGAGGGCGGCAGAATCGCGGACATTTCCGTCGATTCTAGTTCGGTCGATCTAGTCGAAGTTGAACCGGAGACCATGATCGCCGTCATGCGCATGGTTCGCGATGAGCCCGCCCGAAAGATGAACGTGCGCCGTGTCGTGCTCGCGTCTTCAGACTTCATTCCCTCGGTCCTCTACGACGCGGTGCGAGCAAGCGAAGATAAGAGATTCGAGTCGAGCAGCGGAATTGATGAGCTTGGGATTGCGCGGAGCTTCTTCAAGTGGGCGGGCAGCGGGTTCCACACCACGGCCAGCGGGTCAGGCATCACTCAGCAATTGATAAAGTTCGGAGTGCTCAAGGACAGCGATAAGACTCTCGACCGCAAAACCCAGGAAGTATTCCTGTCGCTAGCGGCAAATCGAATGATGACCAAACAGGAGATTTTCACCGCATATGCAAACAATGTTTATCTCGGACACATCGAAAGTGGCCCAACCCTGCTTGGATTTGAAGCTGCTTGTCGGGAATTCTTCGGCACATCCGTTCGCAGCGCCACGCTCGCCCAGAATGCGGCTCTTTCCGGAATGCTTGATCGCCCCGAGGTCTATCTTCGCGCCGCGCATAACAACGATTACTCGCTGATCCTTGCACGGCGCGAGAGAGTCTTGAACCTGATGCAGCTAAACTTCCCGGATCGCTATTCAGCCGAAGCGATTGAGAAGGCGAAAGCCGAGCCGCTGCAATTCGTCTTCACGCGCGAGCGTGAGCCTGAGCGCTCACTCGATCTAATCTCCAAGCCATTTCAGAGCCTTACCGCAACCGAGCTAACCGGCTTTCTTGGACAAGCGTCCGCAACAACTGACCTTCACATCTTTACGACGATCGACCCGGAGCTTCAGATCGCCGCCTGCAAAGCGGTGAACGATCAGCTCTCGCGACTAGACTCGATGGTCGCGCGCGTTCGCCGCGGCTTGCCCGCCGATCAGCGAGGCGACGAGCCGATACAAGCTGCGCTGGTGGCCATGGATGCCCAGACCGGCGAGATTCTCGCGATGGCCAGCGGGCGCAATAGCGAATTCAACTACGCCACCGCAAGCCGCTCTCCCGGCTCCGCGATCAAGCCGTTCGTTTACTTGCCGGCAATAGATCACGGGTGGCACGCGGGCGAGCCGTTCACCGAAGCCACTATCCTCGACCCCCAGAATAATCCGGTTGATGGCTATCGCCCAACAAGTCACGTTGGCGCTCCGGGAAGTGCGCGTGCATTGCTGGCTCGCAGCGACAACGGCGCAGCGGTGGTCGCGGCTCACGACGCTGGGCTCGCTTCTGTACGTGAGTTCATATTCAAGGCAACCGGCACCTATTCAGATGACCTGACCGGCATGCTTGCGATCGGCGGATCGGCCGGCAGCGAAACCACCCTCCTCGCCTTGTGCGAAGGCTACAGCATCTTCGCTAACGGCGGGGCGAAGGTATCGCATACGCCATTCGCAGCCGTCTATCGCGACGGTGCAAGAATCAATCTGCCGCGTCCATTCCCAATCCGCATCGTTGATCCTGCGCCTGCTTATGTCGTGGCGCAGATGATGCGCTCGGTGCTCAAGCCCGGCGGGACGGCAAGTGGAGCACTCAGTCTCGCCGGCCTGCCGGGTGATTCACAGATGTTCGCGAAGACCGGCACCGGACAGATAGCGGATCTCTGGTTCGTGTCAGTTTCGAAGAAGCTCATCGTAGTCACGTGGGTTGGTATGCCGCATAACAAGCCGGCTCTCAAGATCGAGCACGGCTTTCAGGGCGCGACCACGGCGATGCCGATCTGGGCGTCATTCATAAGAAATGGAGTCAAGCTCTATCACCCGGACCTGCTGGAAGGTGAGATCGACATGCCGGCTAGCGTGAGGGTGTTGAAGATTGACACGCAACGCGGTTGTGTCACCGACGGTCGCGGCGTGGAAGCCTATTTTGTCGCGGGGCGAGAGCCGCGCCGATGTTCTGAATGATGTTCTGCATGAGGATTCAGTGACGGCAAAAATGCGCTATCGAACCGAACCAGCTCAGACCATCCAACCGAGTGCTGGCGACAGTATCGTGACCGGCGGGAATACCACCTAACAGAGGTTGATTATGGCGACACTAGACAAATGGTTGATGACCTCGCGAGCTGCCGGATTGATGACCAGGCAGCACTCCGCTCACTGCGAATGTGGCGCCCGACTACCGAACGGTGCGAGCTTCTGCACGGCTTGCGGCGCCGCTGCTCACGACATTCAGTCCTCAGCAGTCACAAGCCGGCAATCGACGGTGGCCCGCCGTCTTCTCGCGGAAGTGATCGATCGTTTGGCGCCGCTGCCATTCATCGCTTACGTGTTCCCTCCGTGGGTGTTCGTAGTCATTGCTTATCACTTGATATGTGACGGAGGGCCTTCGGGCCGCGGCCCGGGCAAATGGATCTTCCGCCTTCGAGTTGTGTGCGTGTCATCAAAGCAGCCTTGTGGGATTTGCCGAGCCGCGCTACGACGTTTGTCAATTGCGCTCGGCCAGGCTGCGTATTGCTCGTGGGCGTTTGTGCCATTCGCAATTGCGTATGAGCTTGTCTCGCTCGCGTTCGTGTGGCTCAACCCGACGGGCCGGCGGATCGAAGACTATCTAGCCGGGACGCAAGTCATCTCGGAGGGTCAGTATCAGAAGCTCCGGCCTGTCTGCGCGGGGTGCGGCGAGCGGGTCCCGGCGTCGACCAAATATTGTCCGCATTGTGGGACGCGGAGTTGAGCTTGCGTCGATTACCAGAATGGAAGTGGAAGGCTTCTGGAATACCCCACACGGCAGAGACTGTCGCGAAACATCCGGAAATACCACCCACGGCAGTGGGTGGATGGTTCAAGTCCAGCCTACACGGCGGCGCACCGGGATTCCCGTTTTTCCTGTCCTTCTCTCCCGTCGCGCCGCGAGGGGAGAGAAGGACAGGAAAAACGAAGGGCGGCTGCCGCCTCTCTTTGTAGGCTGGGCTTGAACAATCTACCCACTGCCGTGGGTAGTATTCAGCTTCGGACCGCATTAGGCCAACGTTAGGAGAACGAAATGCCAACACTCTATATCACTGATCAACAAGCCACCCTCGGCAAGACTCACAACCGCCTCGTCGTCGAGCGCGACGATGTCAAGCTGGCTGAAATCCACGACTTCAAGGTCGATCGCGTTGTCATCTTCGGAAACGTTCAAGTCTCAACCCAGGCCATTGCTTTCCTGCTCGACCGCGGCATTGACACCACCTTTCTCAGCTCACACGGCAAGCTCAAGGGCCGCCTCGCGCCGCTCGAATCCAAGAACGCCTTCTTGCGCGTGCGCCAGTATGAGCGAGTCCGCGATGTCCGCTTCGCCGCCGAGGTCGCGAGCGCCATCGTATCCGGCAAGATCGACAACTCTTCAGAAGTACTCGCCCGTCATCAACGCAATCATCCCGAATGCAAGTTCCAGCTCGAGCTCTCTCTACTCGCAAGGCTTTCAGTGAAGGCCAGCGAGAAACCTGCTATCGACGCGCTTCGAGGAATAGAAGGCCAGGCGGCCGCGATCTACTTCAAAGGCTTTCCTCGGATGCTTCGCCGCGCGATGGACTTCACCAAGCGCACGCGCCGCCCGCCGACTGACCCAATAAACGCCCTGCTCAGCTTCGCCTACACGCTGCTGTACAACGAAGCGATCGGGGCACTGGTATCGGTGGGCTTCGATCCGTACTTAGGCTTCCTGCACAGCCTCGACTATGGCCGCTGTTCGCTCGCGCTCGATCTGATCGAGGAGCTGCGCGCGTTGATTGCCGACCGGCTTGTGCTGAATGTGACGAACCTCGAAGTTGTAAAGGCGAACGATTTCACTGGCGACGGCGTGCAGGGCATTCAGATCAAAGACGCCGCACGTAAACGATTTCTCAACGAGTATGAGCGCCTGATGACCGCCGAGTTCCCTCACCGGCGCACCGGCGAACGCATGAACTTCAGGCGAGTTCTTCACGATCAAGCGCTCGCAATGCAAAGGACGGTGACACAGCGCGAGCCATATCAGCCGTTCCGAGGCTGGCACTAGGATAGTCAGTAGTCCGTAGTCCGTAGTCCGTAGTCCGTAGGCCGGGGTCCCGGAATCGGAGCGCCGAACTCCGAACCCGAAACTCGGAACCCGGACTCCGAACCCTGAACCCGGACTACGGACCGGACTACGGACTACGGACTACGGACTACGGACCATGTTTTTTCTAGTGGCTTATGACATTTGCGACGACAAGCGGCTCCGCGAAGTCGCCAAGTTGATGGAGGCGTATGGCAAGCGAGTCCAGCGCAGTGTCTTTGAATGCTCGCTCTCCAAACAGCGGCTTGCCGACCTGGTCCACGAATCGAAGATGCGGATGAATAGACTCGAGGACAAGGTCCAGATCTACAGGCTATGCCGGGACTGCCGGGATCGGTTCAGCCTGCACAGTAGTGTCGAATTAAGCCGCGACCCTGACGTCTGGATATGCTGACAATGAATAACAACCTTCAATCAAGAGGAGCTATGCAACCACAAACCAAACAAGCTCAGTCACACGGCCTACTACTCCAGATCGCATCCATCCCCGCGCTCCACGTCGCCTGGCGCAAGGTCCGCGCGAATCGCGGCTCTGCCGGCGCCGATGCTGTCAGCATCCGCGCTTTCGAGCGCAATCTGGCGGCGAACCTTAAAGAACTCGGCCGCAACCTCCTCGATAAGACCTACGAGCCGCTCCCCGCCCGCCACGTTTGCGTCCTGAAGCCCGATGGCCGCCAGCGCGAGATCGCTATCCTCACCGTTCGCGACCGCATCGCTCAGCGCGCCGTGCTCGATGCCGTCGAGCCCCTGTTCGAAAGGCAGTTCCTCGATTGCAGCTTTGCGTTTCGCCCCGAACGCTCCGTCGAGATGGCCATCCAGCGCCTCGTCGTAGCTCGCGCCCAGGGCTTCCTCTGGACCGTCGACGCCGACGTCGAGAACTTCTTTGGCACGCTGGATCATCAGCTCCTTCTCGATGACCTCGCTCATACCTTGCCCGACCCGGATGTATTACAGTTGATCAAGCAGTGGCTCGACGCCGGAGCGCTTGATGGAGGCCGCCCGACCCTCGACTGGATACTGCGCTGGCGATCGTCAGTAGCCGGAATGAACCTGGCAGTCCGCGACGCCATCGACCGCCGCCTCGATCAATTCGCGCACGAGCGCCTTGGTGTTGATGTCCCTGAACTGGCCGAAGGTGATTGGCCTTCGCAATCGGAAGATGAATTGCCGCCAAACAGCTCGCCAGGCTCGGAACTCCGCCGCGCCGCCATGGGACGCTTGCTTCAAGACGGATTATTGCTCGCCGTAGCCCAACGCGCGGCGCTCCGGGGGCTGTTCTCCCTCAAGGCTCTCAGCATCGGCGGCGCCGCTATTGGGTTAGTCGCCGCTGTGCCATACGCGCTAAAGGGACTCGAGAAGCTGAACTCTCCGCGAGGTACCCTCCAGGGAGCGCCGCTTTCACCGCTGCTGTCCAACGTCTATCTGCATTCGTTCGACCTCGCGATGACGAAACCCACACACAGGCTCGTCCGCTACTGCGACGATTTCGTCATCCTTTGCCGGACCGAGGCGGACGCACGCGCCGTGATGCGCGAATCTCAAGCCACCCTTCGCGAGCGCCGCCTTCGCCTCCATCCCGAGAAAACCCGAGTCGTTTCGCCGCTTGAGTCGTTCAAGTTTCTGGGTCACACGTTCAGCCCGGATGGACGTGTCGTTCCGCCGCCTTCATTGCCCGAGGTCGTTACCCAGCGAATAATCGAGTTCGCCGGGCGGCATCGCCGCAACACCGCCGGCCGAATAAAAGCGGCCAGCACGGAAGCAAAAAGTTTTCTCGCTCGCATGAAGGAGGTCGTTCGTCGTCGCTGATCTCTGACTTCCGACTTCCGACCTCTGACTTCTGACCTCTGGCCATGTTCATTGTCGTTGCATATGACGTCTCCGATGATAAACGCCGCACTCAACTTCACAAGACGTTGAGGCGCTTTGGCGATCCCGTTCAGTTCAGCGTCTTCGAGTGCGTCGTCACCGAGCAACTCTTCGACGACATGCGGCGCGCGGTCGCGCAGGTAGTCTTGCCCGGGGACAACGTGCGCTATTACGACATCTGTGCCGCCTGTCGAAAAGAGACGATCGCGCTCGGACGAGCCGTTACGACTACGGACAAAATGGTGTATATTCTCTGATCCCGGCTCGGCCGCGCCGCCTTCAGCAGCGTACATTCTTACTGGGATTTCTTGGCGGCTTCATTGCTCTCTTGGAGGGTCGTGGCGTGGGTTGGGCTAACCTCATGAAACCCGAAAATGCCGGGGGGTTAGCCCAGACCCGCTATACGCAGTCTGTGTTCATTTTGGCTTTGCACGGAGGCAAGAGTTGGTTGTATGCTTCGGCCACTGCGAGACCCAAAAGAACGGGTTAGCCCAATGCGGGGGCTTACAATTGGTATCGCTAGGTTTAAAGAGGCCACTGCCGCAGAGAAGAAGACGCGCTTTAGCGGATTGAAACATATACAATTCCGTCAACAGTGACAGGAGTTTTTCTGCCGCAGAGAAGAAGACGCGCTTTAGCGGATTGAAACATCAAAGAAGCAAGCAAACTGGCTCCTGCATTCTGTTGCCGCAGAGAAGAAGACGCGCTTTAGCGGATTGAAACTTGAGCCTGTAATTAATTCCTGAATTCTCCTGCCAGCCGCAGAGAAGAAGACGCGCTTTAGCGGATTGAAACGCTGCGTTGCTTGCTTTCCGAAGCGAATCTTTTTTGCCGCAGAGAAGAAGACGCGCTTTAGCGGATTGAAACCCGGAGTCCAGGGTCGCTTCAGAGTGTCTAAATGTGCCGCAGAGAAGAAGACGCGCTTTAGCGGATTGAAACGTTGTTTTGCCCCCCAACCGAGCGCAATTATCAGCGCCGCAGAGAAGAAGACGCGCTTTAGCGGATTGAAACAATTGCAACCCGTCAGGAACCCCCAGACTTTCGACCGGCCGCAGAGAAGAAGACGCGCTTTAGCGGATTGAAACGAAATCGATCTTGCTAATATCACCCACGCTGACCTCGCCGCAGAGAAGAAGACGCGCTTTAGCGGATTGAAACTCGTTCCACCAGTTACGTAAGTACAGATAGGATCATGCCGCAGAGAAGAAGACGCGCTTTAGCGGATTGAAACTTAAGTTGTTCGCGCTGCCGTCTACGTTTCTCTTGTGCCGCAGAGAAGAAGACGCGCTTTAGCGGATTGAAACCTCGAAAGTAACGATAACGTTGATGGAATAGTATGAGGCCGCAGAGAAGAAGACGCGCTTTAGCGGATTGAAACATAATGTCAAAACAGAGAACGATAGCCAACATCTTTGCCGCAGAGAAGAAGACGCGCTTTAGCGGATTGAAACCGCTGACAATGGGCGGTCCGGGAGGAAGTGTCAGGCCGCAGAGAAGAAGACGCGCTTTAGCGGATTGAAACTCCTTTTTTGCTTGTATTTCGAGATATTTTTCTCGAGCCGCAGAGAAGAAGACGCGCTTTAGCGGATTGAAACAATGTTGCCTCATTTCTCGCATATCCTCTTCGCAGGCCGCAGAGAAGAAGACGCGCTTTAGCGGATTGAAACTTTAATTCTTCACTCATCATATCCGCCATTTTTTTTCGCCGCAGAGAAGAAGACGCGCTTTAGCGGATTGAAACCAGCTTCGTTTTTTGGAACTCAAGCGCACTTGTGGGGCCGCAGAGAAGAAGACGCGCTTTAGCGGATTGAAACTTGCCGTTGCCGCTATTGGCGTTGCACCACCTCCGCCGCAGAGAAGAAGACGCGCTTTAGCGGATTGAAACTTACTGTATTCCGTCGAGAACACCAAACAGTACCAATGCCGCAGAGAAGAAGACGCGCTTTAGCGGATTGAAACAATACCGCCCATGCTCTGGGTCGCTCTTTTTTGGGGCCGCAGAGAAGAAGACGCGCTTTAGCGGATTGAAACCACGATGTCCTGGTTACAGTCATCGCAGTGTTCTCGCCGCAGAGAAGAAGACGCGCTTTAGCGGATTGAAACTTCTTTGTGCTGTTAGTAGCCGCGGTAAACATCCTGCCGCAGAGAAGAAGACGCGCTTTAGCGGATTGAAACGCAGCGCAAACGCCACAGCAGCAGACGTTAGTCTCGCCGCAGAGAAGAAGACGCGCTTTAGCGGATTGAAACCCAGCCCGTAAACACAAAACTGGGGGGACCCGAACGCCGCAGAGAAGAAGACGCGCTTTAGCGGATTGAAACTTCGACGACTCTTAAGTTCGCCCACCCCAAGGCGAAGCCGCAGAGAAGAAGACGCGCTTTAGCGGATTGAAACCCGCCTGTCTCAAAGGACGAAGAACTACTTTTTTGCGCCGCAGAGAAGAAGACGCGCTTTAGCGGATTGAAACTTCTCTGCCACTGTGCTCTGAGGCGAAACCGTTATCGCCGCAGAGAAGAAGACGCGCTTTAGCGGATTGAAACGGGGGGGCAGCCGCAGACGTTCTGACTACTCTCAGCCGCAGAGAAGAAGACGCGCTTTAGCGGATTGAAACACAGCTTTTTTCGGGCGGTGGAACGAGTAATATTCCTGCGCCGCAGAGAAGAAGACGCGCTTTAGCGGATTGAAACCGCGCAGAGGGTCCATACCACCCGCGCAATTTTATATGCCGCAGAGAAGAAGACGCGCTTTAGCGGATTGAAACTGCAAGACTCATCACTTAGGGATGAAGTCAGATTCGCCGCAGAGAAGAAGACGCGCTTTAGCGGATTGAAACATTATTACCGCGCTGGTTGTCAGTTTCATTGTGTCGCCGCAGAGAAGAAGACGCGCTTTAGCGGATTGAAACAATAGCTTGCCGACCATTAAAAGAAAATCTATCAGGCCGCAGAGAAGAAGACGCGCTTTAGCGGATTGAAACTGCAAACTTCGTGCAAAGTCAGGCGTGCTACTTTGCCGCAGAGAAGAAGACGCGCTTTAGCGGATTGAAACATAATTTTGAGAATATACTCAGTTGGATTTTTTGCGCCGCAGAGAAGAAGACGCGCTTTAGCGGATTGAAACGGCGGCTCCGGCACAGACTCGTGCTGGATTCATCGCGCCGCAGAGAAGAAGACGCGCTTTAGCGGATTGAAACGTCACGCCGGGGAACGGTCCCAATCTGGCCGTCGCGCCGCAGAGAAGAAGACGCGCTTTAGCGGATTGAAACTCGCTTGTATCACGCAAACAGCTTCCGCATTCTTCACGCCGCAGAGAAGAAGACGCGCTTTAGCGGATTGAAACAACATCGACACTATCCGTGACGTGCAGTTTTTGCTGCCGCAGAGAAGAAGACGCGCTTTAGCGGATTGAAACAATCGCTATGCGCTCGCAATAAGGCTGCATCGCCTTGCCGCAGAGAAGAAGACGCGCTTTAGCGGATTGAAACTGGCTAGTCGACGGCCATTGGCGCTTACAGTTTTATGCCGCAGAGAAGAAGACGCGCTTTAGCGGATTGAAACCTCTGCATCGATCAATGAATTCAGTCAGTTCTTGACGCCGCAGAGAAGAAGACGCGCTTTAGCGGATTGAAACACATTCTTGCCTCCCTGGTTGTCGATGCGCTTTGCTGCCGCAGAGAAGAAGACGCGCTTTAGCGGATTGAAACGAGAAGCATTTTGCGATGTCTGAGCAAGTTTGAAAAGGCCGCAGAGAAGAAGACGCGCTTTAGCGGATTGAAACTTACGTCAGGTGCCTTCGCGCCGCAGTATTGACAAGTGAAGCTATGCCGCAGAGAAGAAGACGCGCTTTAGCGGATTGAAACAGGATCGCAATCACGCAATATCTCGAATACGATGCGCCGCAGAGAAGAAGACGCGCTTTAGCGGATTGAAACAGGGCACCGCCCGTACCGCAGCGGACATTGCCACGCCGCAGAGAAGAAGACGCGCTTTAGCGGATTGAAACGTCCTCAAATAGGTCTTGTCTCATGCATAGGTCATGCCGCAGAGAAGAAGACGCGCTTTAGCGGATTGAAACAACGGTTCGGTTGCCGTCGAAAGATGCCTCTATACGCCGCAGAGAAGAAGACGCGCTTTAGCGGATTGAAACATGCTAACATCCCTACCATTGTTACTCCTTTCCAGGGCCGCAGAGAAGAAGACGCGCTTTAGCGGATTGAAACCCATCGACCTTGCCGCCCTAACCGCGATTTTCTCAAGCCGCAGAGAAGAAGACGCGCTTTAGCGGATTGAAACTCAGTCCTAAGTCCCATTTTCTACCTCCTTTTTACGCCGCAGAGAAGAAGACGCGCTTTAGCGGATTGAAACGTTCACACTACTACCTAAGGAGTTGATATGATCAAGCCGCAGAGAAGAAGACGCGCTTTAGCGGATTGAAACAAAGTCTAGGTGGTCTAACAGTATCTGCTTCTTCCAGCCGCAGAGAAGAAGACGCGCTTTAGCGGATTGAAACAGAGCATGATCCTTACCATCACGTCAACCATTTTTATGCCGCAGAGAAGAAGACGCGCTTTAGCGGATTGAAACAGAATAGAATGAAGCCACTTGCGCTATACTATAATAAGCCGCAGAGAAGAAGACGCGCTTTAGCGGATTGAAACAGCGAGATAAGATCGCGCAGGAGCTATCTGGGTTGGCCGCAGAGAAGAAGACGCGCTTTAGCGGATTGAAACTCGTCCACGGGCGACACGCTTTTAACACCTTTAAGGCCGCAGAGAAGAAGACGCGCTTTAGCGGATTGAAACCAGATTGAGATTGGTTTTGATTTCTGTTTGAGCTGAGCCGCAGAGAAGAAGACGCGCTTTAGCGGATTGAAACCGGCCTTGCTGGCGGCTGAGTTGTCCGCAGTTCCGGCCGCAGAGAAGAAGACGCGCTTTAGCGGATTGAAACGATCTCCCGAAGGTCGTACAACGTATTGTAATCCAGCCGCAGAGAAGAAGACGCGCTTTAGCGGATTGAAACGGTAGCACTCCCCCTTGATGGAGGCTCGTGCCTGTGCCGCAGAGAAGAAGACGCGCTTTAGCGGATTGAAACGCCATCCCCGGTGGAGGCAAGACATACTCCGCTGTCGCCGCAGAGAAGAAGACGCGCTTTAGCGGATTGAAACCTACATGTTCTCGTCGGCTAGGACTGGGTCGTGTCAGCCGCAGAGAAGAAGACGCGCTTTAGCGGATTGAAACGTATTTAACCTTGTCATTACCGCTGCCTCCTCGTATGCCGCAGAGAAGAAGACGCGCTTTAGCGGATTGAAACCGAATTTCCGGAGTCGGCACAACAAGGGTTGGCCGGGCCGCAGAGAAGAAGACGCGCTTTAGCGGATTGAAACAGGTACCCTAATGAGAGGGATCTGCCGAAAATGCGGCCGCAGAGAAGAAGACGCGCTTTAGCGGATTGAAACGTAAAAGGGTGGGCAAGTCCAGAAGCATATATGATGCACCGCAGAGAAGAAGACGCGCTTTAGCGGATTGAAACCTCCCCGAGTGTGTCCCCTATCATCTCGTTTATCTAGCCGCAGAGAAGAAGACGCGCTTTAGCGGATTGAAACCACTCATTCTCTTTTTTAAATCTACCTTATACTCATGCCGCAGAGAAGAAGACGCGCTTTAGCGGATTGAAACGCCATAGAAGGACACACTTCATCCTCCTTGAATGAGCCGCAGAGAAGAAGACGCGCTTTAGCGGATTGAAACTAGATTTCCACAGCTCTGTTGATAAATCCTGTGGTGCCGCAGAGAAGAAGACGCGCTTTAGCGGATTGAAACGAGTCCAGACCAGACGCGTCCAGCCAACATTGTGTGCCGCAGAGAAGAAGACGCGCTTTAGCGGATTGAAACCTAAGGGGTTGGCGAGTTTTTTATCTTGAGGCGATGCCGCAGAGAAGAAGACGCGCTTTAGCGGATTGAAACCTGATCGTAGGGTCATGTGCACACCTAGCAATAACGTGCCGCAGAGAAGAAGACGCGCTTTAGCGGATTGAAACAAAAGTAACTGAGCCGTGTCAACATGGCTTGGAAGGCCGCAGAGAAGAAGACGCGCTTTAGCGGATTGAAACGCAAAATCACTCCGACAACCAAAAGCAAAATCATCTTGCCGCAGAGAAGAAGACGCGCTTTAGCGGATTGAAACCTGAACGTTGGTGGATTGTCGACCTTCTTCTTGATGCCGCAGAGAAGAAGACGCGCTTTAGCGGATTGAAACCGGACAATCTCGAAAGAGCCGTCGGGATTAAGCGTGCCGCAGAGAAGAAGACGCGCTTTAGCGGATTGAAACTCAACAGCATGTTGCTGGGGATCTCAACCTATCATGCCGCAGAGAAGAAGACGCGCTTTAGCGGATTGAAACTCGTCTAATCCCTGCGGATGAGTATTACTGAGGCCGCCGCAGAGAAGAAGACGCGCTTTAGCGGATTGAAACATCAGAATCCTGTGCGCTCCCGAGTCGAAAAGTCTCGCCGCAGAGAAGAAGACGCGCTTTAGCGGATTGAAACAAAAATACCTTAACGGCGCCGTCTCCCTGCTTGCCGCCGCAGAGAAGAAGACGCGCTCTAGCGGATTGAAACAACGGAAACTAGCTTTTTGCTCACTTCGATCTTCCTGCCGCAGAGAAGAAGACGCGCTTTAGCGGATTGAAACGTACGTGCGGTTGTTAAAATAGGCAAGCGACTCACGCCGCAGAGAAGAAGACGCGCTTTAGCGGATTGAAACTCCCCGAGGCGTCCCTCTCCAGCTTCCAAGAAGCTGGCCGCAGAGAAGAAGACGCGCTTTAGCGGATTGAAACATGGAAGTCTACGCCGCGCACCGCGCCACGGTCATGCCGCAGAGAAGAAGACGCGCTTTAGCGGATTGAAACCAAGTCGAGGCTGATCGAGAGTTCCTCAACTACCTGACGCCGCAGAGAAGAAGACGCGCTTTAGCGGATTGAAACTAGACGAACCTTTCGCTCGTGGCTGGCTTGCCGCGCCGCAGAGAAGAAGACGCGCTTTAGCGGATTGAAACCATGTCGCCGACGAAGACGGCTGTCGTCTTGGTGCCGCAGAGAAGAAGACGCGCTTTAGCGGATTGAAACATGGCGGCGCTGCGCCTGATCTCGTTGTCTCTGGGCCGCAGAGAAGAAGACGCGCTTTAGCGGATTGAAACGCTAAATCAATCGTAGCCGGCCTGAGGTTTTTGCGGCCGCAGAGAAGAAGACGCGCTTTAGCGGATTGAAACGAGATAGAGAGCGCCAACAGCGAAAATCAAGCCGCCGCCGCAGAGAAGAAGACGCGCTTTAGCGGATTGAAACTTAAGGTCATCCGGCAACGGTTCGTCCTTGCTCAAGCCGCAGAGAAGAAGACGCGCTTTAGCGGATTGAAACCGCGCGGATCAGTTATTAGCGATTTACTTCAATGCGCCGCAGAGAAGAAGACGCGCTTTAGCGGATTGAAACCGCCCCGGTGCCGCCTGCTGTTGCTGCTGCTGTTGTGCCGCAGAGAAGAAGACGCGCTTTAGCGGATTGAAACTCTGGGCCGAAGCCGTCTCCGTCCGCATCAATGTTGCCGCAGAGAAGAAGACGCGCTTTAGCGGATTGAAACTTACAGTCCATGACAGCACCTTAGGGAGTGAGTCTGCCGCAGAGAAGAAGACGCGCTTTAGCGGATTGAAACATTATCAGTGGCCATTTCAAGCCGTACGTGTTTCCGCCGCAGAGAAGAAGACGCGCTTTAGCGGATTGAAACCCAACAAAGGACAGTGCGCCGCCAATGGCAAAAAAAGCCGCAGAGAAGAAGACGCGCTTTAGCGGATTGAAACTTTGCCTTCTAGTCGCATCCCAGCCTCCTTCGTCTGGCCGCAGAGAAGAAGACGCGCTTTAGCGGATTGAAACAAGAACGCCTCTGTTATACAGGCAGAAATTGACGCCGCAGAGAAGAAGACGCGCTTTAGCGGATTGAAACGTCCCTTGAAGTGACGATAGATGCCTTGTTTTATCATGCCGCAGAGAAGAAGACGCGCTTTAGCGGATTGAAACCGAAGGGTTAGGAGATAAGAGAATGAATAGAGGTAGCCGCAGAGAAGAAGACGCGCTTTAGCGGATTGAAACTTAGAGTTGGCATCGTTCTTCCCCCTTTCATTCTGCCGCAGAGAAGAAGACGCGCTTTAGCGGATTGAAACGCTCCAAAGATACCGGATCCTTCATAAACCTTCTGGCCGCAGAGAAGAAGACGCGCTTTAGCGGATTGAAACGGAAAATTGCCATTGCCCAGGTTTAGCTATTGGGCGCCGCAGAGAAGAAGACGCGCTTTAGCGGATTGAAACTTGTCCATACGGGTTAAGCCATTATCCATGGCCTCGCCGCAGAGAAGAAGACGCGCTTTAGCGGATTGAAACTTGTGTAACCGACAAACCGCGAGGGCAAAGTTCCTGCCGCAGAGAAGAAGACGCGCTTTAGCGGATTGAAACTCAGCGCACCAACTTGCGGCGCGGCATACGATGTTGCCGCAGAGAAGAAGACGCGCTTTAGCGGATTGAAACGTGAGAAATTGATCAGGTAGCACCATGGCTTTATCGAGCCGCAGAGAAGAAGACGCGCTTTAGCGGATTGAAACATCTGATCCTCCGATCTTCAGAGTATATAAACTTTGCCGCAGAGAAGAAGACGCGCTTTAGCGGATTGAAACTTCTAGGGACGCCTCCAAGGCCTTAAGTGATTCGCGCCGCAGAGAAGAAGACGCGCTTTAGCGGATTGAAACATAGCTTCCCGCCCTGAAACCGCGTAGGCAGATAAGGCCGCAGAGAAGAAGACGCGCTTTAGCGGATTGAAACTGCGGCAGGCGGAACAACGCAGGGAGCAACTTTTGCCGCAGAGAAGAAGACGCGCTTTAGCGGATTGAAACGGGAATCCGCCCACGGGATGCCTACGATCACGATCAGCCGCAGAGAAGAAGACGCGCTTTAGCGGATTGAAACGACTATTCCGTCGCGGCAACGGCGGCATCTTGTGCAGGCCGCAGAGAAGAAGACGCGCTTTAGCGGATTGAAACGTCCTCCCTCCTGCCATCGGCATAGAACTGTTGGGGCCGCAGAGAAGAAGACGCGCTTTAGCGGATTGAAACCCGGTTACATCAGTCTGTCCCGGAAGCTGGTCGGGCCGCAGAGAAGAAGACGCGCTTTAGCGGATTGAAACTTCTGAAACGCCTGAAGGAAGCTACGAACGAGGGGCCGCAGAGAAGAAGACGCGCTTTAGCGGATTGAAACCCTTGCATCGTTGTTCTTCGCCTTGCACTGTGCAGGCCGCAGAGAAGAAGACGCGCTTTAGCGGATTGAAACTTGAGAACGAGCACATGGTGCCCATATCCGACGTGCCGCAGAGAAGAAGACGCGCTTTAGCGGATTGAAACGCCGGATGATCTCGAATGCGTCTGCGTTTGTCAGGCCGCAGAGAAGAAGACGCGCTTTAGCGGATTGAAACTGACGATCCGATGGTATCGTCATGACAACAGTTCTGGCCGCAGAGAAGAAGACGCGCTTTAGCGGATTGAAACCTAATGTGCTTCGTTATGCTGCCGATGTATTTCTTGGCCGCAGAGAAGAAGACGCGCTTTAGCGGATTGAAACAACCCGAGACTTAATTGTCCGGGTTCGTATTCGTCGTGCCGCAGAGAAGAAGACGCGCTTTAGCGGATTGAAACGGAGCTTTATCCGCTCATCCAGAACCCCCACCAAAGGCCGCAGAGAAGAAGACGCGCTTTAGCGGATTGAAACACGCAGCACCAGTGAGTGGTCCTTACGCCTCGTATGCCGCAGAGAAGAAGACGCGCTTTAGCGGATTGAAACGGGGGTGTGCCCCTGGTCGCTGTACCGCTCGATGGCCGCAGAGAAGAAGACGCGCTTTAGCGGATTGAAACAGTTCATCGCCGACGACTCGAAGCATCTCCTTTTTGCCGCAGAGAAGAAGACGCGCTTTAGCGGATTGAAACACACTGAACCACCATCCTGCCAGGGAGTATAATCCCGCCGCAGAGAAGAAGACGCGCTTTAGCGGATTGAAACCTGCTCTTTTCAATCTTGACGATACCACGCTTGCGGGCCGCAGAGAAGAAGACGCGCTTTAGCGGATTGAAACAAAGTTCAGCACCTTCTTCAGTTTCGGGATCACCTCGCCGCAGAGAAGAAGACGCGCTTTAGCGGATTGAAACGCTGTTGACGAGAACCTGCGCAAACCCCCTCTTGTGCCGCAGAGAAGAAGACGCGCTTTAGCGGATTGAAACGTGATCTTCTCAAAAAGATCAAAGATCTCTCGGGGTGCCGCAGAGAAGAAGACGCGCTTTAGCGGATTGAAACATACAGAGCCTGCCGAAACGTTCCGCAGAGCCGGGCCGCAGAGAAGAAGACGCGCTTTAGCGGATTGAAACGTGAAAGGTTCCTTTCGTCAGATGTGAAGTTCGGGCCGCAGAGAAGAAGACGCGCTTTAGCGGATTGAAACTTCGCGCCGTAGCGTCACTGACCAGAAACTTAAAGCCGCAGAGAAGAAGACGCGCTTTAGCGGATTGAAACCGGTTCTACAAAGACGTAGCGCGGGCTCTCGTCCAGCCGCAGAGAAGAAGACGCGCTTTAGCGGATTGAAACGTATTCGGATTCCCAATCCGGTACATATTTTTCCAGCCGCAGAGAAGAAGACGCGCTTTAGCGGATTGAAACAACGTTACCAGGAGTGACTACGATTTGATTTGGCATGCCGCAGAGAAGAAGACGCGCTTTAGCGGATTGAAACGCTCGACCGGAACCATTGACCCGCCCCTTTCTCGCGCCGCAGAGAAGAAGACGCGCTTTAGCGGATTGAAACTATGCGACACCGGTTAAGGGTAACTCCTTGATACGCCGCAGAGAAGAAGACGCGCTTTAGCGGATTGAAACCCTAGCCACGCCGCCCGGTGCTAGATAGACAAATCTGCCGCAGAGAAGAAGACGCGCTTTAGCGGATTGAAACAATGCACCTGCTGCATCCAGGACTAAGTCACGATGGCCGCAGAGAAGAAGACGCGCTTTAGCGGATTGAAACGTCATTCAGGTTTTGCGTCGACTTTCTAACTTTTGACGCCGCAGAGAAGAAGACGCGCTTTAGCGGATTGAAACGATCAGGTTTGCGATTTGCGAAATAGTTAGGGTGTGCCGCAGAGAAGAAGACGCGCTTTAGCGGATTGAAACGAGAAGGTTTTCTGTGATCACTACCTTTTCCTCCTGCCGCAGAGAAGAAGACGCGCTTTAGCGGATTGAAACGATTGCTCTCAAACGGTTGGCTCCAGGATCGGTTTGCCGCAGAGAAGAAGACGCGCTTTAGCGGATTGAAACTCGCTGTCATTATCGGCTAAACGGAAGCTGCACCAGCCGCAGAGAAGAAGACGCGCTTTAGCGGATTGAAACGACCTCCAAGGGAGCGTCGGAGGTAAATTTATTAAGCCGCAGAGAAGAAGACGCGCTTTAGCGGATTGAAACTGTGCGAGCCCGAGTTGTCCTCGGCCGGTTGAGTTGGCCGCAGAGAAGAAGACGCGCTTTAGCGGATTGAAACGCCTTCTGCGTCGGCTCAGGCCGATAGACGATCTTGCCGCAGAGAAGAAGACGCGCTTTAGCGGATTGAAACGTTGCGAACAACGTGAAGCTCAAATCCCGCGTGCCGCCGCAGAGAAGAAGACGCGCTTTAGCGGATTGAAACCTGATAATCACACCACTGGGCGTAATCTCATCCCCGCCGCAGAGAAGAAGACGCGCTTTAGCGGATTGAAACCGGACTGCCTGCGCCTTTGCTGGCGACTGTTGCCGCCGCAGAGAAGAAGACGCGCTTTAGCGGATTGAAACTCGATGGGGATATCGCGGCTCGACGAGAAAATTGAAAGCGCCGCAGAGAAGAAGACGCGCTTTAGCGGATTGAAACGCAGGTCTCCTGCGGAATCTATCCACGCTTGGCTTGCCGCAGAGAAGAAGACGCGCTTTAGCGGATTGAAACGCAGGTCTCCTGCGGAATCTATCCACGCTTGGCTTGCCGCAGAGAAGAAGACGCGCTTTAGCGGATTGAAACGGGGGTTATCGTAGGTTCTGATCTCGATATCTCTCGCCGCAGAGAAGAAGACGCGCTTTAGCGGATTGAAACTGTTCGGGCCGACCGCTGCGTTCTTAGCTGCGGTTGCCGCAGAGAAGAAGACGCGCTTTAGCGGATTGAAACAAGCTGGGTGACGATGTTGTGTGCACTCCCGGGTGTGCCGCAGAGAAGAAGACGCGCTTTAGCGGATTGAAACGAGCGCCGACATCGCGCACGCGCCTGTTCGTCATGCCGCAGAGAAGAAGACGCGCTTTAGCGGATTGAAACGGGTAACCGAAGGCCGGAGCGTTCGCTTGGGCTGGCCGCAGAGAAGAAGACGCGCTTTAGCGGATTGAAACATGTAGCCGATGGCACTGGGATTGTTGTTGTCCGGCCGCAGAGAAGAAGACGCGCTTTAGCGGATTGAAACGCGTAGATGACGCCAAACCCTGCACCTGTCGAGTATGCCGCAGAGAAGAAGACGCGCTTTAGCGGATTGAAACGTGAAGCAAGAGGAAATCGTCGGCACGCTGGTCGAGCCGCAGAGAAGAAGACGCGCTTTAGCGGATTGAAACTTCTCTTTGAGCGCTTGATCCGCGAGAGTTTTGTATGCCGCAGAGAAGAAGACGCGCTTTAGCGGATTGAAACGTGGCCGTGGCGACGGGAACGATGGCGATATTCGTGCCGCAGAGAAGAAGACGCGCTTTAGCGGATTGAAACTCGCGGACCTCGCCGCAAAGAAGATAGGTGACACGCCGCAGAGAAGAAGACGCGCTTTAGCGGATTGAAACACGATTGGATGCCGCTCGCAGAGAAGAGGCTGGATGCGGCCGCAGAGAAGAAGACGCGCTTTAGCGGATTGAAACGAGAAGGACGGACCCGGGCGGGTAACCGGATTTCTGGCCGCAGAGAAGAAGACGCGCTTTAGCGGATTGAAACGGCTGGTCCTGTGAAATTTGAGCGAGAGTTCCTCGGCCGCAGAGAAGAAGACGCGCTTTAGCGGATTGAAACGCGTTATCCGCGCGGAAAGTCTTCTGGCTTATTGGGCCGCAGAGAAGAAGACGCGCTTTAGCGGATTGAAACGTCCCAGTCGTCGCTCTGATACTGCTCGTTGTAGAAGGCCGCAGAGAAGAAGACGCGCTTTAGCGGATTGAAACCAAGCCGCGGATTTTCTTCTCAACCGGCTTGCCGCGCCGCAGAGAAGAAGACGCGCTTTAGCGGATTGAAACTTGAGCTCCCGGATGAGCACGGCGAAAATGTCATGCCGCAGAGAAGAAGACGCGCTTTAGCGGATTGAAACATTTGTGCTGTCGGCATTGCCTTATGTCCTGTTTTGGGCCGCAGAGAAGAAGACGCGCTTTAGCGGATTGAAACGCAGAGGCACGCCAGCAAAAACGTGATAGATGATGCGCCGCAGAGAAGAAGACGCGCTTTAGCGGATTGAAACACTCTCGCTCCAACAGTTGCTGCAGCCTTTTTTATGCCGCAGAGAAGAAGACGCGCTTTAGCGGATTGAAACCGTGATGTCCATGGCAAGTGCTGGGGCAATACCTCGCCGCAGAGAAGAAGACGCGCTTTAGCGGATTGAAACGGGTTGGAGCGATCAGGGCTGGTTCAATCAATTCCGCCGCAGAGAAGAAGACGCGCTTTAGCGGATTGAAACCTGCGAATCTGTGCAGGCTGCCCAGTTGATCTTGTCGCCGCAGAGAAGAAGACGCGCTTTAGCGGATTGAAACCTGGCCGTGCTTGGCGCCTTCTCTTTCTTTGTGGTCGCCGCAGAGAAGAAGACGCGCTTTAGCGGATTGAAACGCGGACAAGACATCGGGAAACGACGCGGCTTCTTCGAGCCGCAGAGAAGAAGACGCGCTTTAGCGGATTGAAACCTCAGGACTGGCTGGATTGATCTCTGGTTTGATGAGCCGCAGAGAAGAAGACGCGCTTTAGCGGATTGAAACGACGGGTCCGGTTGACGGCGGCGGCAACTTCCTCAGCCGCAGAGAAGAAGACGCGCTTTAGCGGATTGAACACGCGATGTCGAGCGGCGTGAACGAACCATCAGAGCCGCAGAGAAGAAGACGCGCTTTAGCGGATTGAAACTTGGCTGCGCTCGTATCGGAAGTCACAATCAAGCAGCCGCAGAGAAGAAGACGCGCTTTAGCGGATTGAAACGAGCGCAGCCAACGGAACAAGTTGCGCGGCACCCACGCCGCAGAGAAGAAGACGCGCTTTAGCGGATTGAAACACGGTGAAAATTCTGTCTCCACCGCTCGAATCTCTTGCCGCAGAGAAGAAGACGCGCTTTAGCGGATTGAAACTGATCTTCCCTTTCCTGGTAATGCGGATTTGCCAATGCCGCAGAGAAGAAGACGCGCTTTAGCGGATTGAAACTTCAAGATTTTCGAACATGTCGCGTAAAACGACATGCCGCAGAGAAGAAGACGCGCTTTAGCGGATTGAAACGGTCATTGTTGTTGTATCCTTTCGTCGATATAGTCGCCGCAGAGAAGAAGACGCGCTTTAGCGGATTGAAACCTGGGCAAGGATGGCAAAGGCGGGATCAAGAGGGTGCCGCAGAGAAGAAGACGCGCTTTAGCGGATTGAAACCAAGCGACCCTCGGCATTAGCCATGCGGTTCTTCAAGCCGCAGAGAAGAAGACGCGCTTTAGCGGATTGAAACAACTGTGGTTCCGGCAGTAGGATAGAAAGCGATCGCGCCGCAGAGAAGAAGACGCGCTTTAGCGGATTGAAACGCCTTAGGTGTTGGGGGAATCCGGCCTTTAGGAATTCCCGCCGCAGAGAAGAAGACCGCGCTTTAGCGGATTGAAACACTCGCGACGTGCTTCAACGCCTCGAATGGATCGTGCCGCAGAGAAGAAGACGCGCTCTAGCGGATTGAAACCTCATACTGCCGACCCTGTACCACTTGGTCATCTCGCCGCAGAGAAGAAGACGCGCTTTAGCGGATTGAAACGTCGCGACCTACTCATAAGTGCGGTTTTCATGCTGGCCGCAGAGAAGAAGACGCGCTTTAGCGGATTGAAACCCGACGCGTCCTCGGCAGACTGGCCAGTTCCCCTGTGTCGCAGAGAAGAAGACGCGCTTTAGCGGATTGAAACGCAATTGAGGTAGACGATATGCGCGAACTCATGTTCGCCCCAGAGAACAAGACGAGCTTTAGCGGATTGAAACCTGATCGGGATTGGTGTGAACACGAATGAGCGCCCTGCCGCAGAGAAGAAGACGCGCTTTAGCGGATTGAAACTTAGTGGACGGTCTCATGCTGGGCGTTGGACACCTCGCCGCAGAGAAGAAGACGCGCTTTAGCGGATTGAAACATGACCCAGCCCGTGTCGCTAAACAGAAGCATTCCCGCCGCAGAGAAGAAGACGCGCTTTAGCGGATTGAAACCTTCTCAATCGGAAGATCGATAGAACGTTCGGCCGCCGCAGAGAAGAAGACGCGCTTTAGCGGATTGAAACGCCAATGATCTCACATCAGAGCAACCTAAGGAGGTGCCGCAGAGAAGAAGACGCGCTTTAGCGGATTGAAACGTGCTGCTCGCGCGCGCGTCGAGAGCTTACTGCTTCGCCGCAGAGAAGAAGACGCGCTTTAGCGGATTGAAACTCCCCTTTCCCTGTCTGCCCGACTTTCATCTTGTCGAGCCGCAGAGAAGAAGACGCGCTTTAGCGGATTGAAACACTTGGCCTTCGACGCGCTTTCGCAGATGTCGTGTCGCCGCAGAGAAGAAGACGCGCTTTAGCGGATTGAAACGACATTATGGGAATGCTGGCCCCCTAGAATTCTAGGCCGCAGAGAAGAAGACGCGCTTTAGCGGATTGAAACATAAACGGCACTATGAAGGCGGCTTTATCTTTAACTGCCGCAGAGAAGAAGACGCGCTTTAGCGGATTGAAACCACAGCCAATCATTCGGAGGAACAAACTGTTATGAGCCGCAGAGAAGAAGACGCGCTTTAGCGGATTGAAACCGACTTATCGGGACTCCGCTGACTAGTTCCACTCATGCCGCAGAGAAGAAGACGCGCTTTAGCGGATTGAAACGATACCGCTGACCCTTAAAGAGCAAGCTCGATTTAGCCGCAGAGAAGAAGACGCGCTTTAGCGGATTGAAACCGCAGTTTACCCGATATCTCCACGTCGAGAATCAGCCGCAGAGAAGAAGACGCGCTTTAGCGGATTGAAACTTCCACTCGAACGGCGTCTGCTTTCTGCTCTTGCGGCCGCAGAGAAGAAGACGCGCTTTAGCGGATTGAAACCTTTGGCTACGGGTATGACAGCCGAGCTACCGTCGTGCCGCAGAGAAGAAGACGCGCTTTAGCGGATTGAAACTATAGGGCAATGGGGCGGCTGGCACGGTCACGTGAGGCCGCAGAGAAGAAGACGCGCTTTAGCGGATTGAAACGAACTGGTCGTGGTTCACAAAGTCGACAGTGGCAAGCCGCAGAGAAGAAGACGCGCTTTAGCGGATTGAAACCTTTTGACCGTTGCCTTCCATGGCAACTCCTTCCGGCCGCAGAGAAGAAGACGCGCTTTAGCGGATTGAAACTAAAACGGTTCAACCCCCAAATCATCGAGTTGCTCTGCCGCAGAGAAGAAGACGCGCTTTAGCGGATTGAAACAGCAAGCTCTGGTTTGCCTGATATTTCACGATTAAGCCGCAGAGAAGAAGACGCGCTTTAGCGGATTGAAACTTAGCCCCTCGAATCCAGGGATCTTTGCTCGATACGCCGCAGAGAAGAAGACGCGCTTTAGCAGATTGAAACCTCAAGGACGAGCCGGTTGTATCTCCCCATCTCTCCGGCCGCAGAGAAGAAGACGCGCTTTAGCGGATTGAAACGCACCTCCTTGAGCCGCGGTTCGGCATCTTCAAGGGGGAGCCGCAGAGAAGAAGACGCGCTTTAGCGGATTGAAACTAGGGGCGTTCTTCCACTAACATCAATTCACCTCCGCCGCAGAGAAGAAGACGCGCTTTAGCGGATTGAAACGGCCTTGGGTGTGGCCTTATTATGGGTTTCGCTTTGGCCGCAGAGAAGAAGACGCGCTCTAGCGGATTGAAACTCAAGCACAGGGTGCGATTCGTTGTCACACATTAGGGGCCGCAGAGAAGAAGACGCGCTTTAGCGGATTGAAACACGGGACCAAATATCTCCTGGCAGAGTTCCAATAGGGCCGCAGAGAAGAAGACGCGCTTTAGCGGATTGAAACGAGGGGGTTTGGTCGTTTCGCCGGAGCGTCGATCACGCCGCAGAGAAGAAGACGCGCTTTAGCGGATTGAAACGTTATCCCACCGAACAATTTGAGCGTGCTTTTGATGCCGCAGAGAAGAAGACGCGCTTTAGCGGATTGAAACTTTTCCGGTCATGACTTCTCCTAATTTTCCTAGACCGCCGCAGAGAAGAAGACGCGCTTTAGCGGATTGAAACTTGATGGGCTCGCCGGGAAGCGGTGCGGTAATAAGCCGCAGAGAAGAAGACGCGCTTTAGCGGATTGAAACGAAGTCACTCTCGTTGGGCGGGAGCATATTGATGATGCCGCAGAGAAGAAGATGCGCTTTAGCGGATTGAAACCCTCGGGCCAGCCTCCGCCACCTTTGGCCTTGACGAGCCGCAGAGAAGAAGACGCGCTTTAGCGGACTGAAACATACGATATCGGTCGACGGGAGCGTGGGACTGGTCGGCCGCAGAGAAGAAGACGCGCTTTAGCGGATTGAAACTTCTGGCTGCTGTTACCATCATCTATGAATAAGCAGGCCGCAGAGAAGAAGGCGCGCTTTAGCGGATTGAAACGAAGCGGTATACACACGCTTCGTGTCTTGAGTTGGTGCCGCAGAGAAGAAGACGCGCTTTAGCGGATTGAAACAGGACTTGTGAAGCTGCTTTGACATCAATTACTTTCGCCGCAGAGAAGAAGACGCGCTTTAGCGGGTAAAACCGGCCATTAAGGCGACCACCGACTCTGGTTCTGCACCAGCGGATTCAAAACCGGCCATTGAGGTGATCACCGACTTTTGCAGGGAAAAACCTCCAAAACCGGCCATTCAAGCGAACATCGGGTCTGAGGCGGCAAAACCGGCCGGCCATACCACGACTCGATTACATAATATCTATTATCAGACGCGATTGATATAATGCGTTCTGTTCAACTTGCGTCCTTAGGAACCTGATTCGAGTTGCACTACTCGGCGCCGCAGCGCGATTCGCTCGAGTACTAGGCTTGCCTGGCTCGCAAGCGCGACAAGCTCTCTCATCCCTTTGAGTTCCGCCTTGCCCGGATAGTTATCGCCATAGATGACGAATGCCGGCGCGTCATTGCAACTGAGCGGCAGCACGAACAGTTTGAGATCCTGACCGAATCCCCCGACGCGGCTGAGTAACTCCGCAAACCAATAGCCGTCTGGCGTGCCTCCAACGAATGGCTCGCCTGTCTTTACGACCCGCGCAAAAACACTGTCCACATCCAGCGGAAGGCAAAGCTCACGAACCAGCTCATCAGCGCTCTTGCCGTCCTTGCCCTGGCTGAGCCCGAACTGACCTAGCCCGCAGAGCTTTGAATCTTTGATCGCAAACAGAATACCCCTGGTCGCCAATTCGCTCGCATATCTCATTATCATCAGGCTGACCTCAGCCTCGAACGAGTTCTGCCCCATCTCGGCAAGCAACGAGCACAAGAGCGACGAGCGGTCATAATTCTCGGTGTCGGGCGCATTGCCCTCGACGGGCTGCATTGCGTAAGGGTCCTCACCGCGGCCGGTGAGCGGCCCTGTCTCCCGTCCACCATTAAAACTGAACACGCCCTGATCGTCGTCCTGTGTCAGCGTCCGCAGCTCTCGATCTCTGTATGATTCATCTTCTTCATGCGCGGCGTATAACAGCGCCTCGCCTACATCCAGGCCTTCGATGAGTCTCAGACCGTCAACCGATTGCGGAACCATCACCTCACCCAGCGCGATGCTGAAGCGCCCCTTCTCCAGCCTCACGAGCTTTCCTATCACACGCTGGGTATGGCGCCTGGCCGCCGCTGTCAATCCGTTGCGCGTCAGAATGCCGCTCCCCACAAGTAACGTTTCTAACTGATTATCTGTGCGGTCAGCGCCTGGGCCTCTCATCGCGTCGGGACCAATCAGGCCTGCGACGGCCAGGCTATCCGCCAGGCTCTCTCCGGGCTGCACTGACGCTTCGGTTATGCGCCCGTTCTCGACAACTATCTTCCCTGCCCACTCGGCGCCTTCAAGCAACACCATTCCCGTCTTTCTGCTCAACGCCAATATTTGCAGGATGTCGGTAAGAGCGAAGTCGCTCAGGTCCCCAGTTAACTGCATAGCCTTGCTCAGTGTTCACCCAGGAAATTCGTGACCAGTTCTTTTAGCCGCGCCATCGATACTGGTTTAGACAGGTAGCCGCTAGCGCCAAGATTCATCCCCAACTGGACGTCTTCATCGGCGCCCTTGGTGCTGACTATGATTATGGGCAACGCGAGATCTTTCAGCTCGGAGCGGACCTGTCGGATAAACTCCAGTCCATCCATCCCCGGCATGCGAATATCAGTCAGCACAAGATCGAAGCTTCCGGTCCTGACTTTGTCCAATGCCTCCGCGCCGTCAGAGGCTTCAGTTATGTTTGCTTGAGTAATGCCGTCTACTCTTGTCAGGGTCATGCACAGGAGCTGTCGCATCGTCGCCGAATCATCAACCACCAATAGAGACTTGTTAGTCATTCCCACCTCCTTGCGTCACACGCAACAAACTCATGAAGCCTTCAATCGTTCGCAGCTTTCGATCGGTCATCGAATAAAGCTTCGAGCTAATCAGCGCGCTTGCCGCGTGTCCCGCCAGAAGCTCGAGCAGCTTGTGATCCAGCACGGAGAGTCCCTTCTTGTGAGACAGCAGTGTGTAGATCACAATCAGGCCAACTACGCGGTCCTTGATCTTCAGTGGTACGCACGCGCGAGGTTCCTCGTCGCCGGACTCGCCAAAGAACGGCTCACCCCCCAGGGCTACAACGCCTTCCAGTCCTTCACCCGGAACGATGTTCGCCTTCTCGGGCCCGCCTGCCGTCTCGCCCTCGTAGCCGGAGCGAACGAGTGCGCCGGTCTCATCGTCTACGACAAAGAGTCCGAAGTCCTCCGAGCCGATCATGTTCAGCAGGATCTCTTTTATGCACTCGACCACTTCTGACGAGTCTAGCGTCGAGTGCAGCCGATGGCTCGCCACGTACAGATTTGCGAGGCTCTCATTCTGCTCTTCCACCTCCACATATCTTTGGGCGAAGTCTTTGTTTTCAGCTTCGACCTGCTGAAACTTGCCATCCAGAAACTCGAGCTTCTGCGCCATATGACCGTTCTCAATCCTCAGCCGCTCAAGTTCTTTCGTGAGCGTTTCGGACGGGCTCAGCTTCTCGGCTTCCAACTGCACGACGCGATAGCGGAGCCGCTCATTCTCACACATCAGCTCCTCGGTGAATGCCCTTCCCTTTCTGAGCATGTCGACCAGTTCTTCACTCTTCTTGAAAAGGTTCAAGATCTCCGCAGGCTCTTGTTGCATGTTTCCAATTCCTTTCAATCCAGATCCTGAATAGTTATGTTGACTCGCACTTCGCCATAAGCGGTAGCGAACGGCGCCACCAGGGTCTCAAAACATTGATCGTAGCTGACCAGATTTGCGCCTGTAATCACAGTCGGGGGGCTCATCCTGAGCCGCATGCCGCCGTCGTTGATCTTTGAAATAGCCCGGCCGATCGCCATCGAAGCAAGCTCGGCGATCGAGCTGCGAACAAGCGGCGTCATTCCAGGCGAGGGTTCTCCGAGCATGCGTCCGGCGAGTTGGACCGCGGTAAACATATCCATGTCGAAGATGACGCGTCCGTGCGCCTCGCCCGCCAGCCCTATGATCGCCATGACTTCTCTTCCGGTTACTGGGCTGGGTTTCATGCTTATTGAAGGAGCATCTACCGCCGGCCCGATTAACTCCCGAAACAGTACGGCCGTCGAGTCGATGAATATCTTTACAAAGTCTAGCCTCATACTACTCCCCGGTTAATTGTCCGCCGTTGTAGACAGAACATTTTCGATCGCCCTTCTCAGCTCTTCGGTGGTGACTGGTTTCGGTATGAACCACTTTGCGCCCGCCGACATCGCCTCAGCCACTTTCTCCTGGTAACTCACCGAGCTGATCATGATGACTTTGGCTTTCGGGTCCTGGTCGCAGATCCTTTTCACGGTCTCGACGCCCTCCAGGCCGGGCATGACGATGTCCATCAGCACGATGTCGGGTTTGAGTCGGCCGTATTCTCGGATAGCCTCATTGCCGTTGGCGGCCTCGCTGGCGATTATGTTGTCGAAGGAATCCATCATCCGCCTGAGATGAAATCGCATAAACGCAGAATCGTCTACGATCAAACATGTGAGGGGGGATTTCACTACCGATACGTCTTTTTCAAGTTCTAGCATAGCTCTCCTCCAATGCGGCGAGCCGCCCCACGTTAAACGACAGATACGAAGCCATCTCGGTGAGCGGCAAGATCTTATTCGCATATCCTTTTTCCGCTGCGACTCTGGGCATTCCATAAACCGCGCAGCTTTCCTTGTCCTGCGCGAGGGTGTGTCCGCCGGCGGCCTTGATCTCTCCCAGTCCCTGCGCTCCGTCACTGCCCATTCCGGTCATGAGGACTCCCGTTGCCTGTGCCCCATACTGCTCGGCAACGGAGCGGAACAGCACGTCGACCGATGGCTTGTGACCATTTACGAGAGCGCCTCCTTCCAGCAAGACCTCGCATCCCAGTGCCGTTCTCCTGACCTTCATATGCGAGCTGCCGGGTGCTATCAGCGCCTTGCCGGGGAGAGCGAGATCGCCTGTTTCAGCTTCTTTCACTTCCAACTCGCAAATCTCGTTGAGCCACTGCGCGAGCATCGCGGTGAAGCTTTCCGGCATATGTTGTACAATCAGAATACCCGCATCCAAATCCACCGGAATTCGCGGCAGCAAGTGTCGCAGAGCGTGAGGCCCGCCAGACGAGGCCCCGATCGCTACAACTCTCCCTTGTCCCCTGCCCTGCCCTGCAAGGCGAGGCTTCTTCTTGATCGGCGCTCCGGCCTGCGCAGTGCGACTCAGCGCCTGCACGTTCGTTCGTGCCGCGGCCTTTATTTTTGCCACGAGCTCGTCGGCCATCTCCGGAAGCCGGGCTGAGCCTGCCGGCTTGCAGACGAAATCTACCGCTCCCTTCTCCAGGGCCTGCATGGTCAAGGCCGCCCCGCGTGTCGTAAGCGAGCTGAGCATGATCACAGGGGTGTTATGCTTCGAAACCATTTCGGCGAGCGCCGTCAGTCCGTCCATTCTTGGCATATCAACATCCAGCGTCACGACGTCCGGTTTCAACTGCTCGACCTTGGTCAAAGCGAAGCAGCCGTCAATTGCCGTAGCAATCACCTCGAGTTCGGGGTCCTTTGCCAGCAGGTTCGAGATGAGCTTGCGCATAAGCGCAGAATCGTCCACCACCAGAACTCGGATCTTCTTTCTCTCAGACTGCATACGCTTCCCTATAGTTCCCTTTCCCTCGTTCGTATTTGATTGCTTTGCGGAAGACCATCTCCGCGTCCATTATCAGGACGACGCGCCCATCACCCAGCACTGAAGCACCGGCCAGGGCCTCATTTTGCACCCAGCGGCTGTCGAGCGGCTTGATCACTAGTTCCTGCTCACCTATCAATTCGTCCGCAACAACCCCGTACTTTTTGTCACCAGTAGCGAGGACGACGACGAAGAAATGCTTTGCCTCGCTTCTGAGCGTTGCACCGCTGCCGCCTCTGCGCCTATCAAACGAGAGCACGATCCCCGGCCGCACAAGCGAGATGAAACGGTCGCGCAGTCGGTAGTTCTCGACGCCATCCAGATGAACAATGTCGGAGCCTTCTGCGCGAGCTATCTCGCTGACTGCCAGCAGCGGCAAAGCGAAGAGCTGCCCGGAAGCGGTGAATAGCAGCGCCTTGATAATCGCGAGCGTCAGCGGCATTCGAAGAGTGAAACAGGTTCCACTTCCAACTTCGCTCCTTACGGCCACGGTTCCGCGCAACTGCTCG
>WNFR01000687.1_pt1 | contig 90947 bp, 82 predicted proteins | sample 5400221 | NCBI WGS metagenome assembly WNFR01 (sample SAMN13153357, study PRJNA577476) | soil metagenome | isolation source: 40 cm soil under Madrone tree | place: USA:California | collected 2016-06-14
CCGTTCGAATGGCCATTGCCGTGCACCTCTTTATGAGGATGTGATTTGAGTATTCCTGTTCTCAGGAGACCCTGGATGAAGGCCACAAAGATAGTGCTGCTTTTGGCGGTGATGTTCGTGCTCGTTCCGATGGCTCACGCTACCGCCACACCTGTCACAATGGTGTTCCAGGGGGTCAACGGAGCAAATGACGGGCACTATTATGTCAGCCCCTACTACGGCACTATGAATGGGCAAGGAGTGACGCTCTTCTGTGTGGACGTGATTAATGACGTGAATTTCGGCCAGACCTGGCAAGCCAACGTGACCAACCTGGCCTTTGGCAATCTGTCGAATACGCGTTACGGTGACTCTGCTATTTCGCCGGTAGCTGCAAACGCTGCGGTCTTGTACGCCGAAGCCGCTTGGCTTACCGGGCAGTTTTCATCTAATCCCTCGGACTACGTGAGCCTTCAGTATGCCCTATGGGATTTGATGAACCCCGGTTCCGAGCCCACATCGTACGGAAACGTCCAGCACTGGCTTGATCTTGCCGCTGCGAACTACGCTTCCATTGACCCCAGCCAGTTTGCCATTGTCACCAACGTCGGGCCGCTGCAGCTCACCGGACAAGTTCAGGAATTCATCATCAGTACTCCCGAGCCTGGCACTCTGGCTTTGCTCTTCTGCGGGTTGCTTGCGTTGACCCTACTCACGCCACGTCGGCGGATCGTACGAACTTAATTGCTGTCTGGGCGGCGCGGCCCTTTCCTGGGTAGCAGGTGCCGCGTGGTTTGCCAGGGCTGAGACCAAGGTGACTTTCCCCACTTTCTCGCGGACCTTTAAGACGATTTGATTACAGCGGAGCTGTTTCAGACTGGGAGTTTTATTTGTCTGAATTGCCAATAGTCTTTCCGTCCGGGAAAGGAATGAGGACGAGGTTGCCGCAGGCCTTTCCCAAATTACAGCTATTTGCGTTCTCGCGTTGAAGAGCTTACCGGTGGGCTCATCCGAAACCTTGACAGCGCTTCTCCCAGATTCTGAATAAACGCTTCCGAATTGTAGACATCTCCGTCGATACTTGTACTTCCCGCCGGTGCCGTCGGTTCGACCTCGTCGAGCTGAAATTCATGCGCGACATCTTCGACGATTTTAGGTGTGATCGGCCGTTGTTGTTCGACGTAAGCATTGATGAGCGAGTGTTCACAGAGCAGATTCACCACGCGTGGAATGCCCAGTGAATATAGGTGGATCGTTTCAACGCTTTTCGGACCGAAAATCAGCTCGCCGCTGGCTCCAGCGATCCTTAGCCGTTCGGCGATGTAGTCATGGGTCTGCTCTTTCGTCAGGGGGGATGTCTTGCACCGCAGCATGATGCGCTGGCGCAGTTGTCGCAGTTGCGGCAGTTTCAGCTTTTCTTCCAACTCTTGCTGACCGGACAATACGATCTGCAGTAATTTCTCCGTCGATGTCTCGAGGTTGGTCAATAGCCGAATTTCTTCGAGTACCGGATAGGTCAGATTCTGTGCTTCATCCACGATGAGCACGGTGGTTTCGCCCGCACGGTAACGCTCGAGCAGCCATTGATTCAGGCTCATCAACTGCTGACTCTTGCTCCGGGACTCACAGGAAATGCCAAACTCCGCCAGAATGAAATCGAACAACTGATTCGTATTCATCCGGGAATTAAATAGAAACGCGGTTCTTGCCCGCCGCTGATGTAACCACTCGACAAGGCGGTTTATGAGTGTAGTCTTTCCCGTGCCAACCTCACCTGTAAGCGTGATGAAGCCTTTGCGATTCTGGACGCCATACATCAGTCCGCTCAGCGCTTCCTCGATCTCCTTGGTAAGAAAGAGGTAGCGCGGATCTGGATTGACATTGAACGGGTTGTCTTTTAGCCCGAAGTAGCTTTTGTACATAGTCTCTGCGCGTCCCGGCCTGCTGTCACTTAAATTCTATCCCTTCTCTTATGCTCTTGGCTCTCCTCGATCTGGGTAATCTCCTCCACTATCTCAGCACGAGCGGTCTCGTGTGCCACCCAACAGCCAGGAAAATTTGGTGCGCGGTATAATTTGTTCCGCAGGCAGGATTGCCGCAAATCGCCACATTGGAGTTTTGAATTTGTGCTTGATAGGCCACCGAAAAGTCTGCCGTGCGACCTAGCGCTCGGCTCAATCCCCCTCCCGCCAGCCACGCATCATAACTCAACGGGGCTAAGCCGCTTGCAGACAAGATTTGGCGGTTTCTTGCGTAGCCGAAATTTACGCTTCCCCTCCACACTCGGCTCAGTTGTCTGTTCCATGTCGCATTTACTTGATCAAGGTCAGAGCCGGTGAAGACTCCGCTTCCCCCGCTCACTCCATGCATGTAACTCAGCTCGACGCTGCCTCTCTCCAATCCATAGATCAGTGCCCCTCTTCCAGACCCAGACACGCGCCGTGACGAATTGGCAATCGGCACCCGGAACAGGGTGACTTCTGGTCCGCCAGCAAGGCGCAACGCCAGCTTTCCGGTTATTTTTCTTCCGTAGGCAAGTTGCGCGGCGTGATCGCCCAGCGCCTGCGGATTGCCCGGAAAATGGTATGCATTGAACAGGTAGACCAATCCTATGGTGTCCTTTCGAGACATCAAGTAGTTGTACCCGGTACTTAGAATCGTAGTGTCGTTATTGATATTTCCGGCATCGACGAAACGCAGAATACCGTAGACACCTGCGAGAGTGATTGAGCTCCTCGGACTTACAGCATAAGTCAGTTGTACGGCAGAGGCATTACTGTAGCGGGGGCCAATCGTGGTCAAAACGCTCTGGCCGGGGACGTACGAACTCTGAAGTCCCGGCAAAGGCACGGACAAAGTCCCCGTGATTCCGGGAGTAGCCAGAGCACTTGTTCCGCCGAACCCATAAGCGCTTTGTGGCAGGTAGGAGAACTGGTCAACGAAAAGCATTTGCCACCTTCGTTGATCGATCTCGAAGGCTGTCGCGAGCTGATGATATTGCCCGCTTCCTTGTTTCGCGTCCGTTGACGCGAAACCGCCGCCGGAAAAGTTCACGGAAAGTAGGGAATGGCTCCAGGCTTCCAGCAAGCTGAGGTTGCCGCTTATAAAACTGGTCGAGTTCCAGGCAGAAGCCGGCGTTGGACTCACAGAATTTGACCGAATTGCGTTGCTGTATTCAATCCCAGGCACCCAGTAGCTGTGGCGGACCTCCGGCGTTCCCAAGGAGAGATTCTGGACGCCGCTCATGGGCCCGTTATCTGGCCGCACATTCTGCGTTTCCTGATCTGTGTCACGTTGCTCTCTGTTTGTATCGAAGAGAGGCGGAGTTTCACGCGCCGCCGGCTTCGGCTTTTCTCCCTGTTCTTGCTGGGCGATAAGGGGGACTACCCACAGACACGCCGCTGTTAAGCAAACCATTACGCGTGTAGATCCTCTCCAACGATTCATAACTTTGTCCTTACGGCACCACGATCACATCGCCCGACAGCAATTCGATGTTCTGCTCGGGGTTTTTCCCTTTGACCGCTTCTCTATAATTGAAAGGAATTTTGACCGGTTTGCCGCCTTCGGTTCTGAGCACATAGATGTTCTTTATTCGGGCAAACTGCGTAAATCCTCCGCTGCTAGAGAGTGCCTGAAGTACTGTCATGTGCGGGAGTAGCGCGAAAGCGCCGCCCTTCATGACTTCGCCTGTTACGTACACTCGGCGGCTGTTGATCTCGGTTACGCTTACGGTTACTTGGGGATTGTTAATGTACTTCTTAAGCTGCTCGCTGATTTCATTGGCCAGTTCCATCGGCGCCAGCCCGGCGGCCTGAACATCATTGAGCAGAGGTAACGTGATCTTCCCATCGGGACGCACGGGCACGGTTCTCGTCAGTTGTTCTTCTTTCCACACATCGATTTTCAAGATGTCTTGTGGCCCGATCTTGTATGCCGGGTCCTGCGCGGTGTTTTGCGCCGCCGTTACAGTGGCCTGAGTCTTCGCGCCATTGAATTCTTCCTTCTTGTCTTGTCCCGTCTGGTGCTCACCCCTCGCCTGTGTTCCACCTGCCATTAAGCAGGTCGCGAGAATTACTAGCATCGCGTTTTTCATGATCATTGTCTTCACTCCTGCTCCGCCTTTTTCCCTTCCAGGCCGGTTTGTTTGATCTTGTAGAGGAGAGACTTATAGCTAATTTGAAGCTCTCGCGCGGCCCGCTTCCGGTTCCAGTGTGTTTGCTCGAGTGCTTTCTGTATTAATTCGCGCTCCGCCCCCCTGGAAGCTGCCCGTGAGGCTATTTTCAGCGACGATCCGTGCCAGCTTTCGTTGGCCGCCGGCACAGTGGACAGATTTGCGCGCAGATCGCCGAGAGCTAGTGCCGGATTCCCCACAGCAAGGATCTTTTTTGCAAAGTTTTCTAGCTCACGAATGTTCCCGGGCCAGTCGTAGGCAACCAAAAGTTCACGGACCTCGCTGCTCAGTTCCGGAGGCTTTTTCTTCAATTCATTTGAATGCTTCTGGAAAAAATATTCCAGTAGCGACGGGATGTCTTCCTTTCGCTCTCGCAGCGGCGGCAATCGCAAAATCACGCCGTTGATTCGGAAATACAGTTCTCGGCGAAAGCGGCCAGCCTCGATTTCCTTTTCCAGATTGCGCGATGTTGAGAAAATAAATCGTGGCGCCGGCTTCCCGGGATTGCCTTTCGGCTCTCCGTCCGGCAATAATGAAAGCAATGCACGTTGCGTGGTGGCATCAAGTTCATGTACGCCATCCAAAAACAAAGTTCTCGGTGCGGCTTCCCCATTTCCACCGCTCGAAAGAAGCTCCTCACGCAACTCTGCCAGCAATCGACCGGCGTCCAGGGCGGCACAATTCACCTTATTGAGCGGCGCTTCACACAATCCCGATAGCCTGTGGATCAAGCGGGCATAAATCTCCTTGCCGGTCCCGCTCTCCCCTACAAGCAAAATGGGGAGGTCTGTTTCTGCGATCTCTTGAATCAACGCATTCAGGGACTGGACGGCCAGGGCCTGCCCGTATACGAATCCCGTGCTGGTTGACGGCTTTAAGCTGTTGGTCGCTATTCTTGACATGGAGTCCGCGCTCTATGGTGAGCAGGTAGCATACCAAGAGGGAAACGCAAACTCACCGCTTCATACGGAAGTTAACATGTGTATTATCAGTAGTTTAAACGCATTTCCGGGATTTAAACAAACAATTTTTCATGGGCCAAAAGTCCCGAATTCCTTCCATCAAGTGGCAATCTGTTTTCCTTACCGGGGCTCAGTTTGAGGTCGCCGGGCAGATATCGTCGCTGAAGTCCCTTCGGCAGACTTCCAGGGATCCTACTCGTTGGGCATCCCAGGGAAAACCGGCAGGTTTCTCGGTGTCTGAAGCAGGATAAATTGGTACTAGAATTCTACGGCATCCCCTGCGGAAAAGTACGAGCAATCGGGGTGCTGGAACACCAGCGCGCTCACGCTGGCCTCCGGGTCCATCATGAAGCCTTCCGTCAGTTGCACGCCGATTTCTTCGGGCTTCAATAATTTCCAAATCGCGGCTTGATCCTCGAGACTCGGGCACGCCGGATAGCCAAAACTGTAGCGCTTCCCGCGATAGCGCGAAGTGAATCGCTGCGCCATGGTCAAGTCGGGCGGATCGGGGAAGCCCCAGTCCTCGCGGATACGCCGATGCAGCCATTCGGCGCAGCCTTCCGCCGTCTCGATTGCTAGCGCCTGTAGGCCATGCGACTTGAAGTAATAGCCGTCGTTCTTCGCTTCCTCCGACCGGCTGCGAATGCCTTCGCCCGCCGTCACCACGAACAGCGCCACGTGGTCGCGTCGGCCGTTCTGTGCCGGCAAGACGTAATCGCTCAGACACAGAAAATCGCCCTGGCGCTGCCGCGGAAATCGAAATGTGTGTACCGACTCACTCTCTCCCGGCCCAAAAAGCTGCAGAGAATCGCCCGCCGCCTCCGCCTCGAAAAACTGCCATACGGCGCGAACCTTCATGAACTCGGCGGCTTCTTTCTTCACTTCTTCCATACTCTCAAATAGTTCGATGGCTTTCGGATCGCGCTCCGTAAGCCGCTTCTCGAAATCCCCGCGGAAGCCCATGTGTCGTCCGTACAGCATGAACGGATTGATGTAGCCCCAGACTTCGCGCAGATCCGGCACCAGCCGGATTTTGCGGTCCAGATATTGCACCGGCGCAATCGGGAGGTCGGTTCGCACGCGCGGCGACCTCGTCACCTTGGGGATTTCTTTCACGCTGACCGTGGTCGTCACGCCAAAACCGTTTCCGGAAGAAGTATGCTCGCGCACCACCGTCCCACGTGTGACCGGATCCATCAGTTCGTTCATCAAGCGCAAACCGGTCATGGCGTCTTTGGCGTAGCAGACCGCTTTTCCGTAACTTGGTGCGATCTTCGTCTGCGTGAATTTCGCGGATAGCGCGGCTCCGCCTACGAGCAAAGGAATTTCAATGCCGGCGTCCTTCAAATCGCTCGCGGTAGTCACCATCTGCTGCGCGCTCTTCACTAGCAGCCCCGACAAGCCGATCGCATCCGGCTTGTGCTCCTGGTAAGCCTTGATCAATTCTTCCGGCGGAACCTTAATGCCAAGATTTACGACCTCGTAGCCGTTGTTCTTCAGAATGATCTCGACAAGGTTTTTGCCGATGTCGTGCACGTCTCCCTTTACCGTGGCCAGCACGACCTTCCCTCGCTTGGCGGTGTCCGCTTTTTCCATGAATTGCTCAAGATGGCTGACGGCCGCCTTCATGGCCTCGGCCGACTGTAACACTTCCGCCACGATCAGTTCATTGGCGTTGAAGAGCCGCCCGACTTCCGCCATGCCCGCCATCAGCGGCCCGTTCACGATGTCCAAAGGCGACGTGCCTTCGCCGCGCTTTTTCTCCAGATCTGAAATCAAGCCGTCACGTGTTCCTTCGATGATGTAATTGCTCAGGCGCTCGTCGAGCGGCAGGTCCGCGGCGCGTGCCTTTTCTTTTTTCTTTGCGGTTCGAAAGTGTTCGGTGATTGCCACGATATAGTACTGATTTACGGCCGCGCGCTGTTCCTTGCTTTGTTTGCGCCAGTCCGCGGGGACGTCGCGCAGGAGCGCCGCGTTCGAATGATCGGCCGGAACGTCCTTCGGCGGGTGTGAAAACAGCAGGTTTTCTGCGAGTTCGCGCTCGTGGGGGAGGATGGACGCGAACCGCTCGATCTTTTCCGTGTTTACGATAGCCAGATCCAGTCCCGCTTTCGTGCAGTAATAAAGGAAAACCGAATTCACCACTTCGCGCGCGCCTGCGGGCAGTCCGAAAGAAACATTCGAGATGCCAAGGATTGTCCGCACATCCGGCAAAGCTTGCTTGATCAGCCGGATCCCTTCGACCGTCTCGACCGCGCCGCCGATGTAATTCTCATCCCCTGTCGCACAGGGGAAAACCAGCGGATCGAAAATGACGTCTTCCGGTCCCAGCCCGTATTTTCCTGTCAGCAGTTTGTATGACCGCTCCGCGATCGCCAGCTTCCTCTCGCGCGTAAACGCCTGCGCCTGCAGCCTGTCCTCATCGATGCATCCCACAACCACTGCCGCGCCGAATTCATGTGCGATCGGCACCACGCGTTCAAATTTTTCCTCTCCATCTTCCAGGTTGATGGAATTGATGATGGATTTGCCTTGGCAATACGTCAGCGCCAGCTCGATTGCCGTCGGATCGGTGGTGTCGATCATCAAGGGGGCTTTCACTTTGCGAATCAGCTTTTCATAAAAGGGCGGAATGTCCTTTTTCTCGTCGCGCTCCGTGCTCTGCAGGCACACGTCCACGACTTGCGCGCCGCCGCGTACCTGTCGCCGCGCAATTTCGCTGGCCTCCTCCCATTTTTCTTCCGCGACCAGGTTCTTGAACAGGCGCGAGCCGATCACGTTGGTGCGCTCGCCGACCAGCAGCGGCCGCGTGCTGTCCTCCGCCTCAATCGCCTCAATCCCGGAATACACCGCCCGGTGCGATTCCGCCGGACGTATACGCGGCTTCTTGCCCTCCGCCATTTGCGCAATCGCGCGAATGTGTTTTTCCGTCGTTCCGCAGCACCCGCCCACGAAATTCAGCCAGCCGTGATCCGCGAATTTCTCCAGCTGTGCTGCCAGCGTCGTCGGGGTTTCCAGGTACTTTCCTTCTTCATCCGGCAAGCCGGCGTTCGGATAGCAGGACACAAATTCGCCTGTAAGCTGGCTCAACGTTCGAATGTGGTCGGTCATGAACTCCGGTCCCGTGGCACAGTTCATGCCAAACGCAAGGGGTTTCGCGTGCCGCAGCGATGCCCACAGCGCTTCGATGGTCTGGCCGGCCAGCATCGTTCCCATCGGCTCGATCGTCACGGACACGATGAAGGGCACGGCGCTCCCGATCTCTCTCGAAAGTCTGTGAATTGCCAGAATCGCCGCTTTGATATTCCGCGTGTCCTGAGAAGTCTCCACCAGCAGCAGATCGACTCCACCTTCCACAAGCCCCTTCGCGTGCGTGTAGTACGCTTCGAGCAGTCCTTCGAATGTCACGCCTCCCGTGACCGTAATTGCCTTGGTTGTCGGTCCCATCGATCCAGCAACGAACCGCGGCTTCCCGGGCGTGCTGAATTCATCAGCCGCTTGCCGTGCCAGCTCCCCCGCGCGTTTGTTCAAGAGATGCGCGTCGGCGGCAAGCCCATATTCCGCCAGCACAATCGGCGCTCCGCCGAAGCTGTTCGTCTCGACGATGTCCGATCCCGCCTCAAAGTATTTCCTGTGAATATCCAGAACTACGTCCGGTCGCGTTCGAACGAGATTTTCATTGCAGCCTTCAAGCGCAGCTCCGCCAAAATCCTCCGCAGTCAAGTTGCATTGTTGCAGCATCGTCCCCATCGCCCCGTCGAGCACGAGGATCCGCTGCGCGAGCAACTCGCGTAAGGCTTTGGCCGATTCGTTCAAGTTACGCATCTTCTGGAAGGCGTTACTCCTTGCTCGTTTGCAGGACAAAATGGCCCAAATTGCCATAGGAATCTGGCATTTCCCGGCACTTCTATTTTACTCATGTTTCCGGGCCGGCACCTACCCCCATGCATCGAACCGGTGCTTTTTGGGCTCGAGCGGCAATTTTGGCACCCTGAACGGTCATTTCCCACGTGCTATGCTGCCCCCGCGGCACCAATTTCCTCGTTGGTACGGATCCGGGCAAGATTGTCGCCGCCGCCCGTGATACCCTTGCGGGCCGGGGCAAAGCAGGCCGCGTTCCTCCTCTTTGGGACGGGCATGCTGCAAGCGGTATAGTTGACATGTTATTGAAGGAAATACCCCCGGGATATGCATCCTAGTTGTCAGTAACAGTTCGTGAACAGCAACACCAAAGGACTTGCCCCTTCGGCCAGTTTTCAATAATCTGTCGAACAGTGACTACGAAGCGTACGTCCTCGAAACTGACGGTCTGCATTCTCTCGCCGCACCCTCTGGTGCTGAGTGAGTTCGAACGCATTTTAGCCAAGGCCCAGTTCAAAGTTGTCGCCAAACAACTGGAATCCACGCTTGCGCCGGACCTCCGCACGCTCGAGCCGCCTAAAGCCCAGGTTTACGTCATTGACGCGCATGCAGCTAAGCCCGCCACCGGCGCGCTCCTGGCAAATATTCTTGAGCGTTACCCGGAGGCCCGCCTCATCGTGGTTGGCGAGCAGCACAATGATGCCAACAGTTTTTCTCTTCTGCGCTCCGGCGTGAAGGGCCTGCTCACCTACGTCGAGGCCCGCGACCAGTTGATTCGCGCTCTCCCCCTCGTAGCCACCGGAGGGTTTTGGGTTCCGCGACAGCTTCTCTCCGGCTTCGTTGACTCTATCCTCACAGGTCAGGGCCGTCGTCTGAAGACCGATTCGGTCACGAATCTGAGCCGCCGCGAGCAGGAAGTTCTCGATTCACTGCTGGAAAATCTTTCCAATAAGGAGATTGCCAGCAAGCTCAACATTGCAGAACGTACCGTAAAGTTTCACGTTTCAAACTTGCTCAATAAGTTCGGCGTGCGCCGCCGCGCCGACCTCATTCTTCTTACCTTTCAGCGCCGCCTGTCGCAGGCTTAGTCTTTGACCGATTTTCGCGGCCGTGCATCGCGCTTTTCCACAGCCCTGGCTGTTGGTCCGGGTAATTCCGCACCCGTCCAGTTTGGTTTTCTGCCTAAATCGAGGAGAATGGACAGGTGAATATTCTTGTTACCGGCGCGGCGGGTTACATCGGCAGCGTTTGCTCGGAAGTTCTGATCGCGCGCGGCGTGTCCGTCATTGCGTTGGACAGCTTGCTCGAGGGACATCGTGCCGCCGTTCCGCCCAGCGCCATTTTTTGCCAGGTTGATCTTGCGGATCGTGCGCAGCTCGAAGCTGTTTTCTCCCGGCACAAAATTGACGCCGTCATGCACTTCGCCGCCGAAGCCCTCGTGGCCAAATCCGTGCGCGAGCCCAGCATCTTCTACGCCACCAACGTGGCCTCCGGCGTGAATCTGCTCGATGCCGTCACCCGCCACGGCGTCAAAAAATTTATTTTCTCTTCCACCGCTGCCACCTACGGCGAACCCGAAATCGTTCCCATTCCCGAAGACCACCGGAAAGCGCCCATCAATCCCTACGGAAAATCAAAGCTCGTATTCGAGGGGATTCTTGCCGATTACAAGCTTTACACCGGGCTCAAATATGTCTCCCTCCGCTATTTCAACGCCGCCGGAGCCTCCAAGGAGCGTGGCGAGCATCATCGCGTGGAAACTCATATCATTCCCCGGATTCTCGATGCCGCCGCTGGTGACTTGCCCCATGTCGACGTCTTCGGCACGGATTACCCCACGCCCGACGGAACCTGCGTCCGCGATTACGTCCATGTGCTCGATATCGCCGATTCCCACGCCCGCGCCCTTGAGGAGATCGACCGCGTTTCCGGGGAAGCTTTCAACGTCGGCAACAGCCGCGGCTTCTCTATTTTGGAAGTCCTCGACGTGGCGGAACGCGTCACCGGCTGCAAGATACCGCGCAAACTGGGTCCGCGCCGCCCCGGTGATCCTGCCGTTCTCGTTGCCAGCAAGGAAAAACTCAAGCGCCTTCTCGGCTGGGAAGCCTCTCATTCCTCGCTCGAAGAAATTATTCAGTCAGCCTGGGCTTGGAAGCAGAAACACCCCCACGGCTATGCAGATGTGGCTTCCGCCTAAATTTAGTCCGTGAATTTATATCGAATGATGCACCACAGCGCCTGAACGCCGTCTTTCCAGGTAATCTTCTTTCCTTCTTCGTAGGTCCGGCCCGCGTAGGTAATTGGCACCTCGTAGATGCGCCACTTGTGCTTGGCGATTTTTGCCGTGATTTCCGGTTCGAATCCAAATCGGTCCGATTTGATCTGTACTCCTGTAAGTACCTCTCTTCGGAACACCTTGTAACACGTTTCCATATCCGACAGTTTCAGGTTCGTAAAAATGTCCGAAAGCAGCGTCAGCATCCGGTTCGCCACGTAGTGCCAAAAATAATGCACGCGTTGCGGCCCGCCTAGAAACCTCGATCCGTACACTACGTCCGCCCGCCCATCGATAATTGGCCCGAGCAAAACCCCGTAATCACGCGGGTCGTATTCCAGGTCCGCATCCTGCACCAGCACGATGTCTCCGGTCATTTGCTCAAAACCACGCCGCAAGGCCGCTCCCTTGCCTTGGTTCGGCGCTTGGAAAAAAAATCTCAAATCCCGCAATGCAATCGGATCGCTTCCATCCTGCGCCGGTGCCAACGCTTCGCCATTCGCTTGCCTTGCAGCCATATTTTCCAGAATCTGCCGCGTTCCGTCGGTCGAGCAATCATCGACGATGATCACTTCCTTGCGAATCTCCGTGTCCAGCACCCGCCGCAGGATTTCGTCAATTGTCGATCTCTCGTTGTAAACGGGAATCACAATCGAAACTTTCGGATTGTCCAGTGCGGAGGGATTGCGTCGTTGATGGGCCATGAGTGTCGAAAGATTGTAGCGGCGCAGGCTCCTGTGAGTAAAGCCAACTGCACCAACAATCTTGGCTGCTATCGGTCTTTTCGCCCTCCTCCAAACCCGCTATCCTAGCAAGGCGCCGCCAGGGGCTGCGTCGTTTCGTGGGTTCGCGCAAGACTCCCATGTGGCCGTTCTTCTCTGTGCTCTCTGAGTACTCTGGTAGAGTGTTTTCGATCGAATGCGGCAACTCTGAATGCCTACCTTCTTTATTGAACAATTCGGTTGCCGCGCCACCCAAGCCGATGGCGCCGCCCTTGAGCGCCAGTTGCTCGACCGCGGCTGCACTTCCGCCCCCACGCCCGCCGCTGCCGACATCGTTGTCATCAACACTTGCACCGTCACGGCCTCCGCCGACGCCCAGGCCCGTGACGCCATTCGCAAACTTCACACCGCCAATCCCGCCGTTCGCGTCATCGTCACCGGCTGCTATGCCCAGCGAGCTCCCGAGGAATTGGCCGCACTCCCCGGCGTCTCCTGGGTCGTCGGCAATTCCCACAAACCGCAAATCCCCCAACTAGTCGATTCGCTTTCCGGCGCCGCCCCCGCTGTCTCCTCGAACGATTTTGTCTCCGCCGCCGCGCTTCATTCTGACTCTACTCTTCCGTTCCATTCCTTTGTAGGGGCGCGGCATGCTGCGCCCCATCTCGGCAAGATCCTCACGGGCAACATCTTCGACCGCACCGAATTTCTCCCCGCTCCGGTCCTCGGCGGAGAAGGAAATCACACCCGCCCCACGCTCAAAATCCAGGACGGCTGCGACTCCCGCTGCTCCTACTGCGTCATCCCCTTCGTCCGCGGCAAAAGCCGCAGCCTGACGCCTGATGCAGTCATCCAAGAAATCCACGGCCTCACAGTAGGACAGACATTCTTGTCTGTCCTCCCCGCGTCTCAGAAAATGTCTCCTTATCCGGCTCGCGAAATCGTTCTCAGTGGCATCAACCTCGGCACCTACGGCCGCGATCTTACGCCCCGAGTCGAATTCGAAGATCTCCTCCGCCGCATCCTCGACGAAACCGCCGTCGAACGTCTCCGCATCAGCTCCATCGAGCCCCTCGACGTCACCCAGGACCTCGTCGATCTCTTCGCTGGGACCGATCGCATCGCCCAGCACTTCCACATGCCCCTGCAATCCGCCTCCGACCGCATCCTAGCCGCCATGCACCGCTGGTATCGTGCCGAGCATTACGCCCGCCGCGTCGAACTCATCCACGAACGTCTCCCCCACGCCGCCATCGGCGCCGACGTCATCACCGGCTTCCCCGGCGAAACCGAAGACGACCACGCCGCCACGCTCGCCTTCATCGAACGCCTCCCTTTCACCTACCTCCACGTCTTCTCGTTCTCCAAGCGCCCGGGCACGAGGGCCGCCTCGCTCGCAAACGAAGTCCCCGGCGCCGTCATCAAGCGCCGCGCCCGTGAACTCCGCTCCCTCGGCGAAGCCAAAGCCGCCGCCTTCCGCCAATCCCAAATCGGCCGCACCCTCCGCGTCCTCACCCTCCGCCCTAGCAATTATCTGAAAGTGCGCGTGAATGGGAGTCATCCCGCCAACAACTGCCTTGATGTCTTGATTTCAGCCACAACTGGAACAACTCTAGTAGGTGAACCTATTCTTGCCCGCTCCGCGAACGACGCTTGCCCCGAGCCGGTCAAAGCGTCTCTTCGTTAATCTTCTCTTCTCTGCGCTGACTCTGTGTCCTCTGCGTCTCTGCGTTATCTTTGTCTTTCTTCAATCAATCTACGTCAGCGCAAGTATTCTCCTCGTTTAATCCTGAGAGGAACTATGTGGACTCAGCCCACCCTCGAATTTTTTGGAATTAACCAAGGAAAAACCCGAACAGCCTTGGGGCATCATGCTGACTGCTATTTCTCGTTTGGGCTTCGACTGGGGACGGACAAGAACGAGGTCAGTTGCAGCTACTGGGACAGCCTCTACGTAAACTCGAATTTCATAGCTGCCGGCCTCTAAATGATCGAAGGAAAACTTGCCATCGTTGTCGGTTTCTCGCACAGCAATCTCCTTGCCCGCTTGTAGGACCGTGACCTTCGCATTTGCGATGCGGTCACCACTTGGAAAGAAAACGACTCCACAAATGCGGTGAACGGGCTTGAGGGGTGGCAGCCCTACGCAAGTGGTCGCGGAGGATGTGGCAGACGGCAGCGAGAAAAGAAGCGTAACGAGTAATGAAACAAAGAAGGGACGAACACGTTTCATCAATTCCTCCTAATACGGGAAAAAAGCACAGCGAGGTTTTTCGCCTCTCCTTTCAACTTTCACCTTTGAACCCTCAACTCTCAAAAATCACCTGCGCCAGCGCCTGGCTCTCCGTGTGCGTGATGCTGAGCGCCACACTCTTCACCCCGATCTGCTGCGCGATTTTCGCCGCCTCACCCGTTATCGCCAGCGTCGGACGCCCGCTCGTCTCCCGCACCACTTCCAAATCCACCCATCGCACCCCGCGCCGCCAGCCCGTGCCCAGCGCCTTCATCGCCGCTTCTTTTGCCGCAAACCGCCCCGCATATCGCTCATACTTGTTTTTGAACCGCTCGCAATATTCTCGTTCTCTTGGTGTATAAATCCGTTTCAGAAACACTTCCCCATGCCGCTCGATCGCCCCCTGGATGCGCTCCACCTCCGCAATGTCCACGCCCATTCCAATGATCAAGACGCCTCCAGTGCTCCCGCATTCTGTCCCGCAGCCGACTCCGATTATACTTGTAGACTTGTGGCTTCCACGAGAACAGTAGCGGCCAAGCGCAGCGCGCGCAAATCAAGGGCTCGCGCCGGTGACAAGAGTATTTGGACCGAACGCAAAGTGCGCAGCATGCGAATTCTCCAAATCCCCGTGCTTGCCAAACTCCCCTGGCTCGTCCACGGTTTCAGCGCCAAACCCGGCGGCGTCAGCGATCAAGGCGGCGAAAAGGTTCTTAATCTCGGCTACACCGAATGGGACACCAAAGAAAGCGTCCTCGAAAACCGCCGCCGCTTCCAATCCGCCCTCGACGCATCAGATCTCCATCTCATCTCTCTCCAGCAAATCCATTCCGATGTCATCCATCTTTTCGACGCCGCGCCCGCCGAACTTTGCCGCGGCGACGCTTCCGCCACGAACAGCCCCGGCCTTCTCCTCGGAGTCCAAACCGCCGATTGCGTCCCCATACTCCTCGTCGACCCAAAAAAGCGCACCATCGCCGCCGTTCACGCCGGATGGCGCGGCACCCTCCAGCGCATCCTCGTCAAGGCCATCGGCAAAATGCAAATGCAATACAAATCCAACCCCGCCGATCTCCTCGCCGCCATCGGCCCATCCATCGGCGGTTGCTGCTACGAAGTCGGCACCGAAGTCGCCACCCAGTTCCTCTCTCAATTCGCCGAAGCCCCGGAATGGTTCGACGAGTTTCGCACCGGTGACGAGCCCAATCCCATCCAGTGGCTCAACATGATGCCCCCGGGCCACCAGCCTCCCCCCAAGAACGTCCTCCTCGATCTCCGCAAGGCCAATCGAGCCCAGCTTCTTGGCGCTGGCCTGCGCACCGCAAACATCTTCGTCAGCGATCTCTGCACTGCCTGCCGCCGCGACCTCCTCTTCAGCTACCGCAAGGAAGGCCCCCAGAGCGGCCGCCTGCTCTCTGTCATCGGCATTCGCTAACTCTAGGTCCGTCTTGGATTTATCTCCGCCACCCTCGAGCGCAGTCGAAGGGCTTCCGGTTCTCTTCCCCCAGACAGGCTCGCTCACTACGCCACATCTCTCAAGGAACCAAAATCCCGTCCTTTAGAATCAATCGTTTACGGAGTGCAAATTTTGTAAGTCCTTTATTTCCACCTTCATACAAAATGCCGGGGGGTGGGGAGTATGCCAGAGAGATTTCAACCAGAAAAGCTTAGTCCCGGGTAACCTCGGTGCGCCGGTCACTGATTGCCGATCGCTGATAGCGGAGAGCTATCGATTTGCAAAAGCGCCAACTGCCCGCACGCGGCCATCACGTCGCGCCCGCGCGAGTAGCGCACAAACGTCGGCACTCCACGATCCACCAGAATCCGACGGAATTCTTCAATTCGCTCCGCTGGAGATTCGTGGTAGGGAAGTTCGCCCGGATTCCACGGGATCAGGTTCACTTTCACGCTCTTGAGCGGCGCCAGCAGCCGCACCACGCGCCACGCGTCTTCCGTGGCGTCGTTTATTCCGCCGAGCATCACGTATTCAAACGTCAGATGCTCCCACGTTCGCAGTGGATATTCCTTGCAGGCTTCCATCAGCACGGCAAGGGGATATTTCTTGTTGATCGGCATCAACGCGTCGCGCTGTTCATCGTTCGACGCGTTCAGTGAAATCGCCAACTTCGGCCGCACTTTCTCCTGCGCCAGCCGCTCGATTCCTGGCACAATCCCGCTCGTCGAAAGCGTCATGTGCTTGGGCGAAATTCCCATGCCTTCCGTGTCCAGCATGATTCGTACCGCTGCCATCACCGCCTCGAAATTCAGCAGCGGCTCGCCCTGCCCCATCAGCACAATATTTGTCTGAGGCGCGAGTTGTCCCTTGTGCTCTTCGAGCGGCAACAAAACTTGCGCGAGAATCTCTCCCGCCGTCAGATTGCGAATCAGTCCGAGTTGTGCCGTAAGACAGAAATGACAATCGACCGCGCAGCCAGCCTGCGTGGAAATGCAAATCGTCTGCCGCTCCTCGCTCGGCATAAACACCGCTTCCACCGATGCCGGCTTTGGCAAGCGGCTCGCTTTTTCTTCTCTACTCTTCTCTGCGGCCTCTGCGATCTTTGCGTGCGGCGCCTGCCCCGACCCGGTCGGGGCGTTAAATGTTTTGACTTTTTCCGCATCCCCCAGTCCGAACAAATACCGCACCGATCCATCCGCTGACACAAATCTTTGCCTTACCTCCGGCAAAGTGACCCGCGCTTCCTTAGCAAGCCGCTCCCGCAGCGCCGCCGGAAGATTCGTAATCTGCGTCACATCAAATTTTCTTTCCGAGTACAGCGCATGATAAATCTGCGCTCCGCGAAACGCCGGCTCACCCAGCCCCGCGCAGAATGCGCGCAACTCGTCCCGAGATTTGCCCAGAAGTTCCGTGGTCATGCGAGGTTCGGCAGCAACAAGAACTCCTTCGTCTTCATCTTAACACGCAGCTCTCAGCCCCCTGCTGCACCCGCGCCGCAAATGGCGCTATAATTCTGCGGCAATCCCCGCTCTGCTGGATTGCTCTGTCGCCCGTTCAACGGGCGCGCACGAACCGGAGGGTCCCATGGCACAGAACGTCGCGACCGAACAACTCACCATTACCGATTGGGTGAAAGGCCTAGCCGCGATCTCTTCGCGCGACTTTACCCTCGAAAACGTCCAAGACTACATCCTCCGCCATTCGGTGCGCCCTGAAACGCTCGACAAATATTGCTATTTCTCGAAGGGCAACTACACGCGCAACCTCATCTTTAAGAACGAAGTCTTCGAGTGCATGACCATTTGCTGGGAGATCGGCCAGGCCAGCCGCATTCACAACCATCGCGGTCAGAACTGCTGGATGTCCGCGCCCATCGGCCGGCTGAAGGTCCAGAATTTCCGCGTGTATGATCGCGACGCCGCTCACGGGACTTGCCGTATCATTCCCACGGACATCTACGAAATGGACGCCGCTCATCCCGCGTACGTCAACCCGCTTGAGCCCGTCCATCAGGTTCTGAATCTCGCCGAATTCAACCAGCGCGCCGTCAGCATCCACGTTTACTCCAAGCCATTTGACACTTGCGAGGTTTACCTTCGCGAGAAAGGCACCTACGGCGACGTCCCGCTCCATTACACCAGCGAATACGGCAAGCTGAATCCGGCTGAAAAGATTTTGTAGCGCTCCCGATAGGGTTGCGGCTTTTTCCTGCTCGCAAGTTATTGCAAGGCTTAAATTTAGGAATTCAATTGCTTCCGTTTCACCTTTCCAGCCCGCCTGTGTCACAATATTTGTATGGCCACAGAAACGCGCGACATTCAGAAGCACGTTTTGCCCAACGGCCTCGTGGTCATCACCGAGACCATGCCCCACGTGCGCTCCGTCTCCGTCGGCCTGTGGGTTCGCAACGGCTCCCGCCGTGAAGTTCCCGAAGAGAACGGACTCGCGCACTTTATGGAGCACATGGTCTTCAAGGGCACGGAGCGCCGCTCCGCCGAAGCCATCGCCCGCGAAATGGATTCCGTCGGCGGCATGCTCGACGCCTTCACTTCCAAGGAGCAGATCTGCTTCAACGCAAAAATTCTGGACGAGCACCTGCCCATCGCCTTTGACGTGATCGCCGACCTCGTGCTCCGCCCGAAATTCGATTCCGAAGACGTGAAGAAGGAACGCCAGGTTGTCCTCGAAGAAATAAAAATGGATTTGGACAATCCCGAGTATCTCCTTCACGAAATTTTCACGCGCGGATTCTGGCCGCAGCATTCGCTCGGGCGCCCGATTCTCGGCACGCCGGAAACGGTGAAAGCCTTCAACCGTGATTCGTTGTTTACGCGCTTTCGGAATTGGTTCGCGCCGGATCATCTAGTGGTCACGGCCGCGGGCAACGTCACACACGAACAAGTGCTGGAATTGGTTCAGCGTGAGTTCGGCGGCATGAGTCCAACCGGTCCGGCCGATAGCGATGGCGCTCCGCGCACCGAGGCACCCATTCATCTCGAAGCCAAGCGCGACCTCGAACAGGTGCATCTATGCATCGGCGTCCCGTCGGTTCCACTGGGCCACGAAGACCGCTTCGCTGTCGCTGTACTCAACAATCTTCTCGGCGGCGGCATGTCTTCGCGCCTTTTCCAGAACATTCGCGAGAAGCAAGGCCTCGCCTACGCGGTGTTCAGCGAGCTGACGCCCTATTCCGACGCGGGAATGATGACCGTTTACGCCGGTACGGCCGCGGAGACGGTTGGCCAGGTCATCGACCTTACCATTCAGGAATTTCGCGCCTTGAAGGAATCACCGGTCACCGAAGAAGAGCTTCGCCGCTCGAAGAATCATCTCAAGGGCTCGCTGATGCTTTCGCTCGAGTCCACCAGTTCGCGCATGTCCAATCTCGCGCGCCAGGAACTGTACTTCGGCCGCTTCTACTCTCTCGACGAAATCCTCGCCGGGATCGAAGCCGTCACCCACGACGAACTCCAGTCCCTCGCCCAGCGATCGTTCCACGCCGATCAAATCGCCGTCACCGTCCTCGGCCCCCTAAACGGGTTCACCCTCGACCGCTCCCGCCTGGCCTGCTAACGGCAGGTCGGTACGTATCAGTTTATATACAGCTCAGTGCGGCAAGATTGAAACCGCGGAGAACCTCCAACACGCTATCGAAGGTGTTGCATTTCAGTCTAAGGCTGATCTCTCGGAGGTTGTCCTATGCGAATGATCCGTTGTTTCACAATTTTGCTGGTCATATTCGTTCCGCGATGCGCAAATGCGCAGGTCTTGAGGATAGGATCAGACAGTAGGAGGACAATCGAAGCCACGACCACGGAAAAAATCAGTGTTCCTGCCGATTCGGCGATCGTAAAGGTCGGATTTAATCATGTTGCGGACACCAAAGATGCCGCCTATAACGAGAGCGTCCGTATGGGGAACAAGATTGTTAAAGCGTTGACCGGCGCCGGAATCCCAACTGAAGAAATACAAACTGAGGCATTGACTGTCGGAAGGGAAGAAGAAGGACAGCGGGGTATGGGATCGCCTACGAAGACTAAGTATTCAGCGGAACAGCAATGGCGCATTCACGTCGTCGCTGCCGACGCCCAGAAAGTGGTCGAGATCGCCTTTGCTGCAGGCGCCAACATCGTGCAGGGTGTGGAATGGAACGTCTCGGATCCGCAGTCTCTGCGCGCAAAGGCTTACGCAACAGCACTGGCACGAGCTCGGGAAATGGCCGAGCAGGCGGGCACTCAAGCAGGTGTCAAGCTCGGAGAGCTTGTGTCCATCATCAACGGCGAAGAATCAGAAGGTTTCGCGAAGCTGCCCATGGCAAGAAAGATGGTCGCCGTCGAAGTGCATGCAATACCAACGCAAAACCTAATGCTTTATCCGAGTAAAGTCGAGCGAGAAGCCACGGTTACAGTTATCTACGCCATTGCGCAATAATCGCATTGTGTGTGGAATGATGTAAGTCTTAGCTTTGCGTGGCGCGGGCGGCGTTGACGGCGGCGCCGATGATGCCGATCTCGTCCGACGTTGGGACGAGTTCGAAGCGGCTGCCTTGCAGAGGACTCATCTTGACCATGTCGTGCAGCAGCCTGTCCAGCAATCCGATGTCGATAAATTTCACTTCCGGTCCGGTGATAAAAAATGTTCCCGGACCTTCCATGTGGATGCTGGTTGCAGTGGCAGCAGCCAGTGCGCGGTGACATAAGTTAACAAATTCCTTGCAGCGCGCGTCACCCGCGCGGGCGTTTTCGAAAACTTCCTCTGGTTCGAGATCCATAAACCGTAAACGCATGGAGCGGCGTCCGAGGATTCCTTCGAGATGCCCCTGGCCGCCGCAGCCGCAGAACTTTTCTTTGGGGTCGAGGCTAACGACCGAATGCCCGCCTTCCCAGATTCCTTCCCGGGAAGGGAAACGGCCGAAGCCGATGCCGTTACCGATGGTCCACACACGGAACAGCTTGTTCAGTTCGCCTCGCGTCGCCGCAATTCCCGCGGCCATGACGTCGGCGTCATTGAAAAGGTGAACCTGCGCGCCGGCGAGTTTGCCGCTCAGCGCGGAGGACAAGGCGGTTTGGAAGGAAAAGCCTTTAGCTTGCTGAAAGTTAGGCGAGTCCTCGACGACGCCGTTGCGAATGATGCCTGGGAAGCCGATGCCAATCGCGGCGACTTTCTCCCCCTTTGTCACCTTCTCTACTTGCTGCCGGATACCGTCAGCGATACTGTCCGCGGGCATGGATTGCAGCGGGTCGAGCGATTGCGGTTTCTCCGGAAAGAGATTCAGCGTGCCGAGCACCTTGTGGTTCTCCACGAGGCCAACGGCGATATGTTCCATGACCAATACACCAACTGTCCTGCTCATTGTGCTCCTGCCAATCTTAAGGGACCGAATCTTCGAGCAATCGGCTCCTCACATGGACGTGGCTACGTCCTGGCCAGTTTGTTCAAACCGTTGAACGCGGCGGCCTTATAACACTCCGCCAAAGTCGGGTAATTGAAAACCGTGTCCACGAAATATTCCACTGTGCCGTTCAGCGCGAAAACCGCCTGCCCGATGTGCAGAAGCTCGGAGGCGCCTTCTCCGATGATATGCACTCCAAGCAGTTTCTTGGACGTGGGATCGAAAATGAGTTTCAGACGGCCAGTGGTGTCGCCGCGAATCTGGCCGCGCGCAATTTCGCGGAAAAAAGCCATCCCAACCTCGTACGGGACCCCTTCATCCGTGAGTTGTTCCTCTGTTTTTCCAATGAAGGAAATTTCGGGAATCGTATAAATGCCGTAGGGATAATTGGCGCGGTTGGAATTCGTCGGTATTCCGAAAGCCCTGGCTGCGGCGATGCGTCCTTGCTCCATAGAAACCGAGCCAAGGCTGGGAAACCCAATCACGTCTCCAACGGCGAAAATGTGGGGCTGTTTGGTGCGGTAATTCTCATCGACGGTGATGCGGCCTCGTGCGTCCGCTTCCAGTCCGCCGGCCGCAAGATTCAGCTCGTCCACGTTGCCCTGGCGGCCCACCGCGTAGAGCAACGCCTCGCCGGAAACTTTTTTCTTGCTCTTCAGATTGGCGACGACCAGATGATCGGGAGTTTCCTCGACGCTTTCGACCTCCTCGTTGAGGCGCAGAGTGACGCGCCGGTCCCGCAAATGGTAGCAAAGCGCCTCGACCATTTCCGCGTCGGCGAACTCCAGCAAGCGCGGGCGCTTCTCAATCAACGTCACGCGCACGCCGAGTGTCGCGAACATGCACACGTATTCAACGCCGATGACACCGCCGCCCACGACAATCATGGACTTGGGAATCTCCGGCATCTTCAGAATTTGATCGCTATTGATGATGGTCTTGTCGTTGAAAGGAACGAGGGGAGAAACCGCGGGTTTCGTGCCCGTAGCGATGACGATGTTGTCCGCTTCAAACTCGGTTTGTCCCCGGGAACTGGTCACTTGCATGTGGCGAGGATCGAGAAAGCTGGCGGTTCCCGTGACGACGTCGATGCCGTTTCGAGAAAGCTGCGCGCGAATCACATCGATTTCCGTTTTGATGACGCTCAGCGCGCGAAAGGAAAGATCCGCCATGGTGATCTGTTCCTTCACGCGATAATTTACGCCGTAAATGCTCTGATACTGATACCCGGAAAGGTGCAGGACCGCTTCACGGATGGTTTTGCTGGGGATAGTGCCGGTGTTGATGGCAGTTCCGCCGATCACCTCCAGCTTTTCGACGAGCGCGGCACGCTTTCCGAACTTTGACGCTTGAATTGCGGCGCGCTGGCCTCCGGGCCCGGAGCCAACCACGATGAGATCGTACTTTTCCATGGTTCGCCGCGGGAGTATATCATTGTTGCAATCGCGTAGTCCTTGTTGACGCGCGTCCAGCGGTCTGCCATCATTTTGAGAATTTGTTTTGGCACGGCTTGGATTTTTGAGTGTAAAGAATTTTCCGGGGGATGCACGATCGGCTTGCGGGTTTCCATCCTGGCGTCGGGCAGCTCGGGCAACATCACGTTGCTCGAGACCGAGCGGACCTGCCTCCTCGTGGACGCTGGACTTGGCAAGCGCGAAACGCTGGCCCGGCTCGCTGCCATCGAAAGGACCGTCGAGCACATTGACGGCATCCTGATCACCCACGAACACACCGACCACTGCAACGGCTTGCCGCAAATGCTAGGACTGTGGAAAGCGCCGCTCTACGTTACCGAGCCCACCATGGATGCGATGAGGCGTATCCTCCCGGAAACATTTGGCAAGCGCCTGAGGCGAGTCGAAACCGTCTATGCCGGGCAGCATTTCACCGTAGGTGACATTGATGTTCACGCCTTCGCGATTCCGCACGATGCCGCCGATCCGATTGGTTTCACATTTCGTTCGAATGGCGCAAAGATGGCCATCGTTACCGATCTCGGCTACATGCCGGAGCTGGTGAAAGTTCATCTTCGCGGTGCGGATTGCCTCGTCCTGGAATCGAATCACGATCTCGACATGCTCAAGGTGGGCCCATACCCGTGGGTGGTGAAGCAGCGTGTCCTGAGCCGTACCGGCCATCTTTCCAACCATGCGGTAAGCGAATATCTTTCCGATCCGGACGGCTTCGACGCGACGGCCCGCTATCTCGTTCTGGCGCACGTCTCGCAGGAAAACAACAATCCAGATTTGGTGCGCCTGTCCGCTGAAGAAGCTTTGAAGCGCCGCCCCGCCGAGTCTACGTTTACGGGCGAACTCCTGGTCGCCTCGCAGCACGTGCCGCTCAAGCCCCTCGAATTGTAGGAACATCTCTAGCTTTTTGAATTTGACTCGCTTGAATTTTCGTTGCAGCGATGAGGCTTTCTATTTTAGACTGGTAGTGTCTTGGTAGAGGTGCGGAGGCCATGAGTAGCCGGGCTTGCCATTCCGATCAGCTTCGGAGGCTCGCGCGAAAGGGGCTTTTGAGTGGTTGCAGATGTTGTCCGCCGAAATCGCAGCGGTAGCTGAAGCCGCGGCGGTTGGGGGGCAGGTCCAAGGCCTGTCCACTGTCATCCGTTGAATTGGATGAAGCGCTATCGAGAGGCGGCAGCCCCGATTTGTATCCTCGCGGTTCCTTCCTTTCGTTTCGCTCATCCAGAAAAGACTGAGTCGAATGAATCTTTTCGAATTCACTCGCGCGCTCGTGGACATCGAGTCGACCACGAACCACGAAAAAAATGTGGGCGACTACCTCTTTGTCCATTTGTCTGCGCTCGCCACGCGCCACAACGGCCGCATTGAGCGCATTCCCGCCGCGGCCAATCGCGACAATATCTTGGCCGCCTGGGGTGAGCCGCTCGTTACGCTCTCCACGCACATGGACACGGTTCCACCGTTCTTTGGCTCTCGCGAGGACGACGAATTTATTTGGGGCCGCGGTTCCTGCGACGCGAAAGGCATTATCGCGGCGATGATTGGCGCAGCGGAGAAACTGCTCGCAGCCGGTACTCACAATTTCGGCGTGCTCTTTGTTGTTGGAGAAGAACGGGACAGCGCCGGAGCAAAGGCCGCTGCCGCGACTCCACGCGGTTCGCGGTTCCTCATCAACGGCGAACCCACCGAGAACCGGCTGGCTCTCGGAGCGAAAGGCGCGCTGCGCTATGAAATTACCGCGCATGGAAAACTCGCGCACTCGGCCTATCCCGAGCTCGGCCATTCCGCCATCCACACCCTGCTCGACGTTCTCCACGACATTCGCCGGATTCCGCTGCCGGAAGATGCCTTGCTCGGCCGCAGCACTCTGAATGTCGGCACCATCGATGGCGGCCGCGCTCCCAACGTCGTCGCCGATCTTGCCGAAGCGGAAATCATGTTCCGGACAGTTGGCGATCCTGCGAAACTTCGCGAAGCCGTCTCCGCGGCGGCTGCCGGTCGTGCCGAAGCTCGCGAAGTGCTGCACACTCCCGCGGCTCAACTGAGTAAATTCGACGGTCTGCCTACCACTATTGTCGCCTTCACGACTGACATTCCAACGTTCGGAGGAGCGTGGGGGCAACCTTTCCTCATCGGTCCTGGGAGCATCTACGTCGCGCACACCGCCGAGGAGCACATCTCCAAAAAGGAATTGTCCGACGCGGTGGATATTTACGCGCGCATGGCGGCACAACTTCTCGCGACGGGCCGGAGCAGCGCATGAGCATGGGCCTTGCCATTGTTGGTTACGGAAAGATGGGGCGGCTGATCGAGCAGCTCGCGCCCGAATACGGATTCGAGGTGCGCGCGAAATTCGATGGGCGCAGCAATCCGCGCGGGCAGGCACTTTCTCGTCAGACGCTTCAGGGAGTGGATGTCGCCGTGGAATTCACTTCGCCGGACGCGGCTCCGGATAATATTCGCCGCCTCGCTGCGATGGGAGTTAGCTCGGTTACGGGCACGACCGGATGGTTCGGCGATCTTCCCTCTGTTCGCGAAGCGGTCACAGAGAGTGGGACGGGGCTTGTTTGGGCGGCTAATTTTTCGGTGGGCGTAAATCTTTTCTTGCAGGCGGTAGCGCACACTGCGGCGCTTTTTGCGAAGCATGCGGACTACGAAGCGTGGGGCTGGGAGATTCACCACTCCGCGAAAAAAGACACGCCTTCGGGCACGCTGAAAAAACTTGCGGAGGAGATGCAAGCGCACGGCTTCAGCCAGCCGGTGAGTCTGGCCTCGAATCGCGCCGGGGCACATCCCGGCACACATGAAATTGGTTTTGATTCGTCGGCAGATACCATCACGCTGCGGCATACGGCACGCAGCCGGGATGGCTTTGCGCGGGGCGCGTTGCAGGCCGCTCGGTGGATCAGCGGCAAGCAAGGTGTATTCGAATTTCGCGAGATTCTCAGCGAATTGAGCTGAGGGAAAAAGAAAGGGAAGGCATCATGTTTACAGGCACCGGCACGGCACTTGTCACCCCGTTTCGACGCGATGATTCGCTTGACGAACCTACGTTGCGAGCTTTGGTCAAGCGGCAGATTGAGGCGGGCGTCGATTTCGTTGTTCCATGCGGCACAACCGGCGAAAGCCCGACGCTGACGCATGAAGAACATTTGCGTGTAGTGGAGATCGCAGTCGAACTCGCTAAGGGCAAGGTCCCAGTCCTGGCGGGCGCGGGCGGTTATAACACTACGGAAGTGATAGCGCTGGCGCGCGAATTGGGCGCTATCGGCGCGGATGGAATTCTCTCCGTCACGCCGTATTACAACAAGCCGACGCAGGAAGGCCTGTTTCAACATTATCGCGCGATCGCTGAAGCAGTCTCGCTGCCGATTATTCTGTATAGCGTGCAGGGACGGACGGGCGTGAACATTGAACCGGCTACGGTGAAACGGCTCGCGCAGATTGAAAATATCATCGGCATTAAGGAAGCCTCGGGCAACGTGGCGCAAATGGCTGCGATTCTCAACGTCGTGCCGGAGGACTTCCTCGTTCTCTCCGGCGACGACGCCATCACACTCCCGGTTATGGCACTTGGCGGACGCGGCGTCATCTCGGTGGTGTCGAACGAAATTCCCGCGGAAATGTCAGCGTTGACGCGGCTTGCGCTCCAGGGCGACTTTGCCGGCGCGCGGGCGATTCACCGGCGTTATCATCCGCTCATGGAAATCAATTTCGTGGAGTCAAATCCCATTCCCGTGAAGGCCGCGATGGCGGAAATGGGATTGCTCGAACCCGTGTGGCGCTTGCCACTCGTGCCGCCCAAGGCGGAGAATCAGGCGCGCGTCCGGGCCGTGCTCGAAACGCTCGAACTCGTCGGGCACGTTGCGCTCGCGCCAGGTGCCGAGAGGGTTCATGCAGCCATCGCAAGTTGAAAAGCTATTTGACGAAGCGCCAGCTCATTACGAAGAAGAACATCAGTGGCTTTTCCGCGATTTCAAAGCGGCGCTGAATCGCGGCGAAATTCGCGCCGCGGAACCCGATGCTTCCGCGAAATCGGGCTGGCGCGCGAACGCCTGGGTGAAGAAGGGCATCTTGCTGGGCTTTCGAATGGGCGCGATCGCGGACATGTCCATCGACGCCGCAAAGCAGCCCTTTTTCGATAAGTCCACGTATCCGGTGCACGCGTTCGCGGCTTCCGACGGCGTGCGGATCGTTCCCGGCGGCTCGAGTATTCGTGATGGCAGCTACATCGGGCGTGGCGTGATTTGCATGCCGCCGATGTTCGTGAACGTTGGTGCTTACGTTGCAGAGGGCACGATGATTGATTCGCACGCTCTCGTTGGGAGTTGCGCACAGATTGGCCGCAACTGCCACATTTCCGCGGGATCGCAGGTCGGTGGCGTTCTCGAACCTGTCGGCGCGTTGCCGGTGATCATCGAAGACGAAGTGCTGGTTGGCGGGAATTCCGGAGTTTATGAAGGGACGGTCGTGAAGCGCCGCGCCGTTCTTGGCACGGGTACGATTCTCAATCGCTCGATTCCAGTTTACGATCTGGTTCGCGACAGGCTTTATGCAGCCACCGAGACAGAGCCGCTAATCATTCCTGAAGAGGCCATCGTGGTGCCTGGCTCACGCGCGGTCTCCCATCCCAGCGGCGCAAAATGGGGGCTCTCGCTACAAGCCGCGGTCATCGTGAAGTATCGCGATGCGAAAACGGATGCGCGCGTGCAGCTCGAAGACCTCCTACGCTAGCGCTTCACTGCGTCAGCACTTTTTCGAAAAACTGCAGCGCCCGCGGATCGTTCGATTGCCCCAGCCAGAACATCGCCTGCTTCCGCACCGCCGGATTACGATTCGTCTGCGCTACTTCAATCAACTTCGGGACGCCCTCGTCTCTTGGCAATTGACTCAGCGCAAAGACCGCTTTTTTCTTCACTTCGGTGTCGGGATCGCTGTCAATCGCTCCCGTGATCGTGCCCACGGCTCTCTTTCCCGCTTTTTGCGCCAGCCAAAAGAGCGCCTGCCCGCGCACGTGCGAACTCGCATCGTCGTGCGCCATGCGGATCATTTCATCGAGCGCACCGGCTTCATGGCTGACGGAAAGCGCAAAAGCTACGTGAGCGCGCACGTCCGAACTCGGATCCGTCTTTGCCATGCGCTGCAAGGCAGCCAGTCCGGCTTTGCCTCGCGCGGCTCCCATCCAGAAGGCCGCTTGCCTCCGTAATCCTTCGCGCTGCTCCGGCGTCACAAGAGATTCGAGCGCACGGTCGGCCGAAGCGTCTGCGTGCAAGGCAATCGCCGTCAATGCTCCGTGGCCAATCCCGCCGTCTCCGTGATCTTCGTAGTTCGAACTGCGCACGAAAGTCGCGAGGAGCGCAACGCTCTCCGGGGGTTTAACTCCCGTCAGCCAGACAAACGGCAAGCCGCCTGCATCCAGCGTGCAATCTTCCGACGCGACGCGAATTTTTACGACTTGCCTGGCTTCCAGGCGATAGAGCACGACGAGCTGCCGGGCTCCTTCCAGTTTGACGTTTCCGTCCGCGTGAGTCGTGCTGGTTGTTGCGCCGTTTTCCTTTTCCAGCTTGCAGGTTCCGCAATTCCCGTCATTCCAGTTGTTGTCGCAGCAGACGCCGCGCTCTCCCGAGACTGTTTCGACCTGGTAGCCAACCCACTCCGGTTTTTCCGCAGCCGCTGCGATCTCGTCGAAGGTCGCGTCGAGACTTGCGCCGACTGCACGCGTTTCCATCTTCGCGTTTGCAATTCGCGCCGCTTCCGAAGCCTGCACTCTGGTCGAGCTTGCCTGCTCCAATCGAGCCGGGGCTCCGCCGTTTGCCAGTTGCACTGCGGCCATGTTAAATCCCGCCACAATCATCGCAAGTCCGAGTGTTTTCCGCAGTGCCGACAAAATTCGAGCTTCTCGCATGGTTCCCCCTACTTTTGTAAAAGTTCCATCAAGTAATCGTTGCCTTCTTTGGAATGCATCAGCGACAATTTAGATACGGCCGTCTTCTTGAGTTCGGGGTCCTTCTCGATTCGCGCAATGGCCACCAGCGCTTTTGCATTCCCTTGAAGAAAATATGCATTCAACACTTCTGCTTTGAGCGTGTGATCCGTTTCCTTGCTGTAGATTTCCTGCAGCGCCTTGCCCGAATCGTCGGAATGGATCAGGCCAAGGTTTCGAATTGCTGCACGCCGCAATTCCGGATCTTTTTCTCCTTGCGCGGCCTTCACGAGTCTTCCGGAATCGCCCGCAAGAAAAAATGCCTGCAGGATCTCCCTGCGCAGATCCGTCGAAGTTTCCGCCTGGTACAACTGCTCCAGTTCGCTGGTCCCATGAACCAGCCCGAGCTGCCGGATCGCTTCGCGACGCAGCGATTCATCTTTTTCGCTTTTCGCCGCCGCGAACAGGCGCTCGTGATCGCCGCCGATCATGTAACTGCGAAGAATGGCGTGCTTCACGGAGGCGTCGCTGCTCGAGGCGTAAACCTCGGCCAGCGTTTTCCTCGCTTCACTGCCGCCGAAGAGCCCCAGATACTCGACCGCCTTGCGCTGTAAGTCCGGATTGGTCTGCCCTCGCGCGATTCTGCCGAGAATCTCACGGGCTTGAGGCGACCCGCTTTGCGCCAGCACGAAGAGGGCCTTCGATTTTTCCTTTGGCGAGCCTGAACCGTTGATTACTTTTTCGAGCAGGGGCAGCGTGCGCTCGGGGTCGCTGCCCATCAGGCCTTGGATGGCCAGCATTTTCAATTCATCGTCGCTCTGGTCCGCCGGCTTTACCGGCTGGCCGGTCGATTGCTTCACTTCGATCTCCAGCGCGCGGACATCCTTTTCCCAGCGGCTCTGCGGAAATCGCCGCTTAAAGTCTGCAATCGTGGCAAGAGCCGCGTCCCTCTTGCCCAAGCGGTTCTCCGCGTAGGCCTTCCAGTAGAGCGCGGCATCCGTTTGCGGACCGTTCATTTCCGCAAGTTGCCGGAATTTCTCCGCGGCCCGGTCGTAGTGGTCGTCGTCCAGGTCTTCGCGGCCGTTGTCATATAATTCTTGCAGCCGGTCGAGTTTTTCTTGAGCGCGATCGCGAGCTTCCTGTTCCCGATCGCGTTTCTCCTGTTCCCTGTCGCGGGCCCCTTGTTCGCGGTCGCGCTTTTCCTGTTCTCTGTCCCGAGCTTCCTGCGAGTCCTGCAGAGAATCCGCGGACTGCATGGGAATTGGTTGGAGTCCGCGCGCGCGTGTGATTGCGGGCGCCAGCGTCAGCGCAGCGATTGCGATCCATGCCGCGCCCGACTTTCTAGATGCTTTACCGATGATCATGCTTTGTTCCTCTCTCTTTTCGCAGATTCGTTTTGCGCCGGCACAGGCTTCGTGGCTTCCTGCCGTTGCTGCAATTCCTTGTTGACCACCCGAACTTTGAACAGAATCCCGCGCGCTTCGATCTTTTTCTGAATGGCCTCAAGCTGCGCCGGCGTTACCTCTTCCGGGCTGTGGGCCACGTCCAGGAGCACGCGCTCCAGTTCGTCAAGCACGCTGGCGAGTCCCGCATCTCCCTCTTGCAACGCTGTTTGCCGGAACATTCGGTTTTCTTCCACCAAATCTTCCGCGCGCCGCTGCTGGGCTGAGATGTCCACTTCTTTCTGTTTTGGGTTGTTCGGCACAGCGTTCGAAAGCTCCACCAACATCCTCTCGGAGTGGCCCAGATGTTCGCCCACGGCAACGACCAGCACACGCTCCCGCACCTGTTCCTGGTTCGCCATATTGTCCGGTGTGTTGCCCCGCTTTGAGATTCGTCCGGCAACAAACGCCGCGACGATCAATGCTACGACCGCGCCCGCCGCTGAGAGTCGCCGCGGTTCCATCCATACCTGCCACCACCGTCCGGGTTTTTCCGGCAGCCGCGGCGCAATCTGCTGCCACACATGCCGCCCGTAATCCCCGCCGGGGTCAGGCACGGGCAGAGTATCCAACGCGGCAAGCACCGCTTCGATTCGTTCCAACTCGCCGCGGCACTCTTCGCAGCCCTCCAGATGTTCCAAAATCGCCGCGCGCTGCTCAGTAACTCCCTCGCGATAGGCAATCAACTCTTCTTCCTTCAGGTGTTTCATGATTCGGTTCCCATAGCGCGTGCCTGCGTTTTTGTTTCCACAAACGGTTGCAGCGCCTGCCGCAGTTTCTGCACCGCTCGAAACACAGTGTTCTTCGTGGCATTCGAGCTTGATTTCAAGACTCCCGCAATTTCCTCGATCCCGCAGCCTTCCCAATGCCGCATCACGAAAGCGGTTCTCTCCGCCTCCGAAAGTACAGCGAGCGCCAGTTCCATTTGTTTTCGAAGCTCGATGCTTTGCGTCAAGCGCTCCGGCGTTGGCGCCTTGTCCTGGACATGATTCAATGGATCGTTTTCCATCCCATCGCTTTCTTCGACTCTCGGCGCTTCCCGCCGTGACTCTTCCTTCTGGCGCTGGCGCATGCGGTCAATGGCGTAGTTCGCCGCGATTCGATAGACCCACGTCCCGAAATTCGATCGCGCCGCAAACTGCCCCAGCTTTTGATAACCGCGCAAGAACGCCTCCTGGACCACCTCTTCGGCATCGTGCCGGTTCCTGGTCATGCGGTAAGCCAGCCGGAAAACGTTGTGGCTGTGCCGCTCGACGAGAACGCGATAGGCATCGCGATCGCCCGCGAGCGTACGCTCTACAGCGACGGCGTCGCTCTCCGCGATGGCCTGGGTGCTATCGACGCTCTGTTGCATCCGATTCATTAGACAGGATTCGAGGCTTGCGGTTAGGTCGAGCTTAGGCCCTTATCCATCAACAACATAGCGGATCGGTCGCGCTCACGCCGAATAGCAAATTGGCCATCAAGCGAGTAAGCCCAGCCGCGGCGAGCAATCCAATCACAACTCCCAGGGTGACCATCCTCACGCCCTCGCCCAAGACCATGCGCAGGACGTCGCTCTGCTTTGCGCCGAGTGCCATGCGAATGCCGATTTCATGCGTCCGCTGGCCCACCAGGTAGGAAATCACACCATAAATTCCCATGCATGCCAGGCCCAACGCCAGAGCTGCGAAGGCTCCCAGGACGATCATGGAGACGCGGCGTTCCGCGAGTGTTTCCGCGATGACCTCTTCCATGGTCTGCACGCTGTACATCACTTGCTCGCCGCTCATCCCTTTCAGCCCAGATCGGATTGCCTTTGCGACCGCCTGCGCATCTCCATCGAAGCGCACCACGACTCCCGTGCCGCTCCAGGAGGAAGGCTGCATTGCGCCGTCAGGGAGCTGCATGAAGGGGAAATAGAGTTGTGCGCGAAGCGATTGTTTATCGTCGGAATCGAGTCCCCATTGTTTTACATGCCCGACGACGCCGACGATCTGCGCTACGCCTCCTCCCTTACTATCCATAATCACGCGTTTTCCAACCGGGTCCTCGTCCCCAAAGAACTTCCGCGCGAAGACGTCATCAATCACGATGACATGCGAGGAGTGTTCATTATCCTGGGCGGTAAGGAAACGTCCGCGCTGGAGCGGAATTCCCATGACCTTCAAATAATCTTCTTGTACGACATAACTTATCGCCCAGCTCATATCGTTCGCGCTCGCGGGCTTGGGCTGGCCTTCGAGGTAGAAGAGATCTTCATCGTCGCCCGCAAGCGGCAGCGCTCCCCAGGAGAGCGAAGCGGCCTTTACTCCCGGAGTGGATGCCAGCCTGCTTTGGAGTTCCCGGAGCTGCGCCCGAACCGCGTCCGGGTTTGCGGCTTTCTGGGAAGGTGCCAGGGCTACGCCAAACGACAAAACGTTGTGGGAGTCGAAGCCGGGGTTCACGTTCCACAGGGCGCTCAAGCTGCGGATCATCAATCCGGCCGCGATCAGGAGCACCAGCGCCATCGCCATTTCCGAAACAACGAAAATTCCCTGCGCCCGGTGTTTCCCGCCGCTAGCTCCCCGGCCGCCTTCCTTCAGCGTATCGTGCAGGTTCGGTGTTGAAGTCCTAAGCGCCGGGACCAGCCCGAACAGAATTCCGCAGAGCAGCGAGGCGCCCATGGTGAACAGTAAAACGCGGACGTCCAGGCCGATCTCGTTTGCGCGCGGCAAAGTTGCAGGTAAATTCTGCAACGCCAATTTAGTGCCCCAGGACGCCAGCAATAAGCCGAGCCCTCCGCCAGCCAGGGCCAACAACATGCTTTCCGTCAGCAACTGGCGAACGATTCTTCCTCGGGCTGCGCCGAGCGCGGCGCGCACCGCGAATTCGCGTGTTCTCCCCGTCGAGCGGGCCATAAGCAAGTTGGCCACGTTCACGCAAGCGATCAGGAGCACAAACCCAACCGCCGCGAGCAGAACGAGCAGAAGCGGGCGCAGCGAGCCGACCATCTCCTCCTTGAGAGGCATGATCGTGGCGCCGATTCCTGTGTTGGCGTCTGGATACGCGGCAGTCAAATCCGCCGTCACGCGCTTCATGTCGGCTCGCGCCTGCTGAATGGTCACGCCCGCTTTCAGCCGGCCAACGCCGTGAAAGCCGAGCCCCGCCGTTCTGAAGTTAAGAATGGGATTGGTCCACTGGCCAATGGGGGCGTACACGTCGCTGGGACGGAAGCTCAAGACTTGCAACTTAAAACTTGCCGGGACTACACCAACGATGGTGAAGGTTTGGCCGTCCAGAGTGAGTCCCTGTCCCACGATGTCTGGAGCGGCGCCAAACTTGCGATTCCAGAATCCTTCGCCGATCATCGCGATGGGGCTGGCGCCAATCTCGTCTTCGCCCTCCGCAAAGAGGCGGCCTATCACCGGCTTGACGTCGAGCACCGCAAGGTAGTCTGAGGATATGAATTCCGCGGCTACTTGCTCCGCTTCGCCCCTGCCCGTCAAACTGTAGGAGTAGCTTCGAGAAATGCCCATCACAGAAAACGTGCGGTTGTCCTTTCGCCAGTCGCGGAAATTCGGGAAGGAGATCGATCCCGAGTCAAAATTCGGTTTGCTCTCGGCTAGTGTCACGAGCTGCTCCGGCTCGGGATAGGGCAGCGGATTCAGCAACACTCCGTTCACTACCGAAAAAAGGGCGGTGTTTGCGCCGATTCCCAGCGCTAGCGTCAGAATCGCCACCGCCGCGAATCCCGGCGACTTCGCAATCATTCGCACGCCAAATCGCAAGTCCTGCATCAACCTGTCGAGAAATCCCCATCCCCACGCATCACGCGTCACTTCCCGCACCAATTCCACATTCCCAAACTCCCGCCGCGCCGCCCTTGTGGCTTCGCCCTCGTCTACTCCACGCCCTGCGCGCTCCCGCGCTGCCATCTCCAAATGGCTCTGCACTTCTTCTTCTAACTCCCGCTCCTTTTTGCTGCGCCACCATCTCATTGATGAACTCCTTATAAAGTTCTCTGGATCCTTAATGTCCTTAGCTTCCTTAACCTCATTTATTTCCTGTTTTCTATTCGTATCTCAGCGCGACCATCGGATCCACCGACGACGCTCTTCGCGCCGGTATGAGGCAGGACAGGCTCGAAGTCGCGACCAGTAGTACGATCACACCGACCAGCACCAGCGCATCCAGGGAGTTGCCCTGAATCCAGCGCGCCAGCACACGATTGAGGACGATCGTCAGCACCACTCCCGCCACGACACCGCCAGCGACGCTCATGGCCGCCGAGCGAAATACGATCAGCAAGACATCTTTCTGCCTTGCTCCCAGCGCCATTCGAATGCCAAATTCGCCCGTTCGTTGACCGACGGAGTAGGAAATCACGCTGTACAGTCCGGTGGCAGCTAGCGCCAGCGCCAGAATTGCAAATCCCGCAAACAGGGTTGCCACCAAATGTCCCTGCCCCCATTCCGGCTGAATTCTGATCCAGCCATCGAGGTCGCGAACATCTCGGAAAGCCTGCTGGTCAGGATCAACAGAATGAATCTGTTCGCGCACAGACCGCAGTATCGTGAGCGGTGGAACCTTGGTCCGGACAAGGATCTGGGTCCAAACTGGCATGCTGATCGTGTAAGGCACATACACCGAGGGCTTGGTGGGATTGCGCAGCCCGTCATTGCGAGCATCGCCGACAACGCCGATGACCTGAAACCAGCTGTCGCTTCCGGCGGCCACCAGTCGAAAAGGAGGCTCGCCCTTCAGTTCGGGTACACGGATTTCGCTCCCGATGGCGTCGCCGTTCGGAAAATATTGGCGAGCCAGGGTCTGATTGATGATCGCGAGCTTGGAGCCGTGCATCGTCTCGCTTTCATCCCAGATTCGGCCTTGCAGCAGCGAAATTCGAAGCACCGTGAAATACGCCGGACTGATGAAGTTGATCCGCGCTTTTTGCTGTTCTGCCGCCGGCTTGCCGGAAATCTCGAAACGCTGCTCCCATCCATTGTTTGGGGGCGTGGCATTGGTCGAAAGCCCCGCGGAAACAACTTCCGGCATCGCACTAACCTTTTGCAGGAGCTGATTGAAGTAGGTTCTCCTGGCCTCCCATGTCGTGTAAGTGTTGTCATGCACCGGGATGCCGACCGACATAATGTTGTGCGGATTATAGCCAAGGTCCACAAGCATCATGCGCACGAAGCCTTGCATCGCAACGCCCGCCCCGGCCAGCAGTAGAAGGGTCAGGGCAATCTGGCCCGCAATCAGCATGCTGTGCGTCCGGCGTCCGTGAACTCCTGCGGTAATCTTGCGCGTGTTCGCTTGCATTACTGTGGCTACATCCGGGCGCGCGGATTGCAGAGCGGGCGAAATGCCGAAGACGATGCCCGTCAGCAGCGCAAGGCTGACACTGAAGAACAACACCGGAAGATTGATGCTGATAGCCGCTTCATGCGGGAAGGAGAACTCCGGAAGCCAGTTCACGATGAGTTTCACCAGGCTGTTCGCCAGCGCTACGCCAATGACCGCCCCGGTAAACGACAGCATCAGCGCTTCCGCGAGCAACTGCCGCAGGATGCGAGAGCGCCCGGCGCCGATCGCCGATCGGACCGCCAACTCGTGCTGGCGCGCCGTGCCGCGGGCCAGCAGCAAAATCGAAACGTTCCCGCATCCGATTAGCAGCAACAAAGCCACGGCGGCGAGCAACAGATACAGCGTCCCGCCGATATCCGTTACGAAGTGGTCGTTCAATCCTTCGATGGCCATGTGGAAATGCTCGGGGAAGTGGGTCGGAGTTTCCTTCGCGAATTTTTCGAGCAGCGACTGGAACTCCGCGTTTGCTGCTGCGCGCGTGACGCCTGGCTTGAGCAGAATCATGGGGAAGTACGTGCGCACCGGATCGGCCGTGAGCTTGAGCGGCAAATAGACTTCGCCGTCGCCCCAGGTAAACCGCGGCCGCACCACTCCCACAATCCTGTATCTCTTGTGAACTAACTCGATGTTCTTCCCGATGACGTTGGGATCGCCGCCGTAGCGCCTTTGCCAGAATTGATAACCCAGCACGGCCACATTCTCGGGATCGTGGCCATCAAGTGCATCCGATGGCAGCAATCCGCGCCCCAGCAGGGGCGGCACGCCAAAATGGATGAAGGAGTTTGAAGTAAGGTATACGCCCAGGACGTCTTCGGGAAGATCGCCTTCGGTCGTGATGAGGTCCCAGCCTTCCATGGCCGCAGAGCTCTCGACTGACGCGGCCTGCCGAAGCTGCTGCAATTGTGGCCCGTTGAGGTTTATGTAACGGCGGTTGCCGTTGGAGTCGTGGGCCACCAGGTGCACCATCCGGTCTGAATTGGCATAGGGATAGGGACTCACCAGCACGCCGTAGACCACGCTAAACACCGCTGTAGTGGCGCCGATGCCCAACGCCAGCGACAGGATGGCCACGATCCCGAATCCCGGATTCTTCAGCAACATCCTCAACCCATAACGCACATCGTCAGCAACATCTCTCAGCCACCGCCACCCCCACATATCCAGCGTTACTTCCTTTACCAACCCCACGTTCCCAAACTCCCGCCGGGCTTTGCGCTCCGCCTCTTTCTTCTCGCCCCGCTCTGCATGCTCCTGCGCTGACAGCTTCAGATGGCTCCTCACTTCTTCGTCCAGTTCCTTCTCTCGCTTCCGTTTGCCAAAGAGTCCACTCAACCAGCTCATCGCGGCTCCTCTTCGTTCTTCCAATTTGTAATTGCTAATTTCTGATTTCCATTTCCCAATTTCTACTCGTACCTCAGCGCTACCACTGGGTCGACTCTCGTTGCCCGCCGGGCAGGCAGATAGGAAGCAGCCAGCGCGACGAACACAAGAAGTATCGCCACGGCCGCATACGTCATCGGGTCCCTTGCCCCCACTCCGTACAGCAGACTGGCCATCAACTGCGTCAGTAGCAGCGCCCCAAGCAGTCCGATCGCGACTCCCGCAAACGCCAGCCGCGCTCCCTGCCTCAGAATCATCATCAACACTTCGTGCCGCCGTGCTCCAAGCGCGATACGAATTCCAATCTCTCGCGTTCTCTGAGCCACTGAATACGAAATCACGCCGTAAATCCCAACCGCGCCAACGGTTCAGTTCCGCCACAACGGTTTGCAACTCTCCGCCGAGTTGCCAACGATCTTCCGATGTCTTCATCACCAGCGTCATTTCCGCGGGGGCCCCTTCCGGACCGTGGCTCTGCACGGCATGCGGCCCGTACGGCACGTAAGTGACACCATCGATCCAATCTGCAATGTCCGTGGTGATGTCGTTTTCGCGGACGTCCCCCACCACTCCGACCACAGTCCACCACTGGCTCATCCACGCTGGTCTGACGTGTTCGCCGATCGGATCCCTTCCTGGCCAATAGCGCTCCGTCGTGGATCTGCTCACGAGGACTACGCGTTGCGCGCTGGGAGCGGAATCCGCTTCCGTGAATCCTCGCCCTCGCAACACCGGTATTCCCAGAGTGTTCAAATAATCCGAAGTGATGATTTTTTCCCAGAACATGGGTGTGTGCGCTCCGGGCTCGGTAGGATGCGCTTCCACCTGCGATGGAACTACTTCCGCGCCTCCTCCCACTGGCAATCCGTTTACAGCGGCCACTCCTTTCACTCCTGGCAGAGCCCGTACGCGGCTCAGCAATTCCGCATAGAAGGCTTGGCACCGCCCCGCAACTTCACAAAACGATTCGTTCGGAGTGATCCTCGCCGTCAGTACGTATTCCTTTTGGAATCCGGGGTTCAAAGTCGATAGATTCCAGAGACTCTTCACCAAAAGTCCCGCGCCAATCACCAGCACAACGGAAACCGCTACCTCCGCAACGATCAGCGCGTTGCTCAGTCGCCGGCTCCCGGAAGTTCCGCTCCGTTCGCCACCGGTCTTCATCGTTTTCGTCAGGTCCACCCTGGCCGCAGTGAGCATCGGCAATAGTCCGAACACGATTCCGGTCACCGCTGCCAGCAAAGCAGTGAAGGCGAGAACCCGATTGTCCACCGTCACATCGGCCAGTCGCGGCAAATCGGTCGGCAGCGTGGCCTTAAGAATAGGCAAGCCGTAGGTCGCAGCGAGAAAGCCCAGCCAACCTCCAATCGCTGTCAGGAGCATACTTTCCGCCATGAGTTGTCTGGCGAGCCGCCATCTTCCGGCGCCCAGCGCCGTTCGGACGGCAACCTCCTTTTGCCGCGTGATGGCCCGCGCCAGCAGCAAATTTGCTACATTCGCGCACGCAATCAAAAGAAGCAGCCCCACCGCTCCCAGTAGAACGAGCAGCTTCGTGCGCACGTTTCCCACGAGCAATTCCTGCATGGGCAGCACGGTTGCCGCTTTCCATGTGTTGTCCGGCATCCTCCACGGATAGGCGTTCATGATTTTTGCCCGCATCGGCGCGATTTCCGCCCGCGCCTCGCCCAGTGTCGCTCCTGGCCGAAGCCTGCCGATGATCGGCATGTAGCTGCTGCCCCAGTACACCCCGGCCTTCCTTGGATCCAAATGGAGAGGCACCCAGAGCTCGGTCTTTGGTGAGGGATAGCGAAACTCGGCCGGCATCACGCCAATCACCTGGCGGCCCGTTCCCTCGAGTGTGATCCACCGGCCCACGATGTTTGGATCGCTGCCAAGTCGACGCTCCCATAGCGAATGGCTCAGCAGCACCAGTTGATCCTTGCCCGGCTGGTCTTCGCCTTCGTGAATCGTTCTCCCCATCTCCGGCTTCGCTCCCAAAACCGCGAACCAGTTTCCCGAAACCGCGGAGCCCGCCAGCCGCACGGGCGTCTCGGCGCCCGTCAAGTTGAATTCGCTTTCGTCATTTGCCGCGATTTCCATGGTGCGGCTTTGGTCCCGCATGATCACGAAAGGACCCATCGGGAAGTAATAATTGATCGCTACCAATCGGTCGGGCTGCGCATAAGGCAAGGGGCGAAGCAAGACGCCGTTCACCACGCTAAAGATTGCCGTGTTCGCGCCGATTCCCAGCATCAGCGTCAAAATCGCAAGAGCGGCGAATCCAGGATTCCGGCGTACCATACGCAATCCGTATCGCAGGTCTTGCCACAAATCCTCCAGCCACATGCCTTTCCACATGTCCCGCGTCACCTCTTTCACCAATTCCACATTTCCGAATTCTCGCCTCGCTGCGCGCTCCGCATCCTTCCTCTTCTCACCTCGCCCTGCCCGCTCTCGCGCCGCCATCTCCAGATGGCTCCGCATTTCCTCATCAAGCTCTGCTTCCCGCTTCTTCCGCCGCCAGAAACTCACGGGCCACCTCCACCACTTCTTTTACATCAGCAATTCGTTACTTCCTATTTCGTTGCGTCGTTACTTCTCATTCGGCTCTAGCACGCCTGCAATCGCATCCGAAAGCTGCGACCACTTCGAGCGTTCTCTCGTCAGTTGCTTCTTTCCCGCAGCTGTTAGTTGGTAAAACTTTGCTCGCTGCTTGTTTTCGGAGATTCGCCATTCCGCTTTGATCCATTTTTGCCTTTCCAGCCGGTGCAGCGCCGGATAAAGCGAACCGGTATCCACCTGCAGCAACTCACCTGAACGATTCCGGATCGCCACGCTGATCCCGTAGCCATGCTGCGGCCCCCATTGCAGTGTCTGCAAAATCAGCAGATCCAGCGTCCCTTGCAGAAGTTCAATCCGGTTCTGGTACCGCTCTCGCTTTTCTCCCATCGTCTTCGCCCTCAGTTATGCCCTTCTGTCAAAATTATGTCCCTCAACTGCTTCTGCCAGGTCGCTTTCTCATTCCTGCTCTTTGCTATTGACGACCGAACCCCACTCTTTGTTCCATTCGGGGAGTCGACATTCTACCCCCTGGCTGTAGACACCCTACACCCTCCCCTCGTGCAACTCTTGTGCCGCTCCGAATCAGCTCGCAAACCCTTGCTGCCCAGGACCTTATCCAGCTCGCAGTCCTCGTCCGCCGCCCGCCACTGCTCGCTTCCGCCATTCACCATCCCAATTTCGAACACTCGGATCGGCCTTCGCCATTCACGAAGCGTTCTCCAATTGCGGTATCATGGAACTTCAGGAACACTCGCAGGTTCTTCTTTTCGCGGTTAGGAGAGGGAATTGATTCCACGCTACACGCGCCAGGAAATGGGCCACGTTTGGAGCGACGCGAACAAGTTTGCCAAGTGGCTGGAGGTCGAGCTGGCCGCCACCGAGAGTCTTGCCGAAGCCGGTCTGGTCCCGAAAGACGCCGCTGCGGCGATTCGCGCCCGCGCCAAAATCGATGTCGCGCAGATCCATCACATTGAAGCCCGCGTGAAGCACGACGTTATCGCCTTTACCATGGCCGTCGGCGAATCCATTGGCGATCCTGCCGCGGCTCGCTGGCTGCATTACGGCATGACGTCCAATGACGTCGTGGACACCGCGCAGGCCCTGCAGGTTCGCGATGCCTCGAAACTGATCGAGCGCGGATTGGTGATGTTCGGGGAAATTCTCGATCTGCGCGCCCACGAATTCCGCCATACGCCGCAAATCGGCCGTACACACGGCATTCACGCCGAGCCCATCACCTTTGGCCTGAAGATCGCTAATTGGTTCGCGGAGAACCAGCGCAACATCGCTCGCTTCCGCGAAGCCGCCGACCAAATGGCCGTCGGAAAAATTTCCGGCGCCGTTGGCAATGCTTCGCATCTTGGCCCGGAAATGGAAGAGCGTATCTGCAAGCGGCTTGGGCTTAGCGTTGCTCCCGTCGCTTCACAGGTCATTCAGCGCGACCGCCACGCGCAATATCTCAGCGCCCTCGCGCTCATCGCCGCCACGCTTGAAAAAATCGCGCTCGAAATTCGCCATCTCCAGCGCACCGAAGTCCGCGAAGCGGAGGAGCCGTTCAGTGGCGAGCAGCGCGGCAGTTCCGCCATGCCTCATAAGCGCAACCCCGTCACCTGTGAACAGATTTGTGGCCTGGCGCGCCTCGTGCGCTCCAACATGCTCGCCGCATTCGAAAATATTGCGTTGTGGCACGAGCGTGACATTTCCCACAGCTCCGTCGAACGCGTCATTCTTCCTGATTCCACGATTCTCGTTGACTACATGCTTTCGAAAATGACCATGGTCCTCGGCCAGATGCGCGTGTTCCCCGAGCGCATGCTGCGAAATCTAGAATCCACGCATGGCCTCATTTACTCGGGACAGTTGTTGCAGGATTTGGTGGAGAAAGGCATGCCGCGGGATGATGCCTACAGCGCCGTCCAGGAAAACGCCATGGCCGCGTGGGAATCAGACACGAGTTTCCAGGATCGTGTTTCGAAAGATGCGCGTATCACGAAGTACCTCGATTCGAAAGCTCTGGCGCATACCTTCGACCTGCAACGCCAGCTCCGCTACGTCGATGCCATTTTCGACCGCGTCTTTGGCGCGCATCCTGCCAGCGAAAAATCCGCGGCCGGTTCAGCCGGAAAACACTAAAAGAAAAACAAAAGGCGCCCCGGTTTGCACCGGGACGCCGTTCTGCCTCTTCTAATTCCGGCTTGCGCTGAAATTAGCTGCGGAGGCGGAAACTCAAGTCGCTATCATCCAACAGCGGAGCGTAAAAGCAAAGAAATAAGAACTACTCGACGCGCTGAACGTAACGAGCTTCCGATGTGTCCACTTTGATCTTGTCGCCCTCATTCACGAAAGGCGGCACCTGAACCACCAGGCCGGTCTCCAGCGTTGCGGGCTTCATAACCGCGCTGGCGGTGGCTTTCTGCAGCGTTGGTTCGGTCTGGACCACCTTCATATCCATGGTATCCGGCAAGTCCACGCCGATGGCTTTCTCTTCGAAGAATTCCACCTTCACAAGTGTGCTGGGAATCAGGTAGTAGACGGATTCGCCCAGCTCTTCGCGGCTCATCTGCATTTGCTCGTAGTTCTTCGTATTCATGAAATGAAAATCGTCGCCTTCGTTGTAGAGGTATTCGAATTCGACTTCATCGAGGATGGCGCGGTCCACGAATTCTTCGGCGCGGAACCGGTAATCGATGATGGCACCCGTACGGAGGTTTCTCATGCGCGTTTGCATCGAACCGCGCTTGTTGCCGGGCGTGCGGTGATCGACGCTGAAAATAGTGAATAGCTGGCCCTCGTGCTGGATGACCATGCCGGGGCGGAGTTGTGTCGCTTTGACGCTGCTCATTGTTTTTGCGGCCCCGACCGGATCGGGGCCGGCTGCTCCCCAGTACGATTGCGAATTTCGGAAATTCAGGCGGGCCAGGAACACAGCCTCATCCGGAATGACTCGAGGCACGCTGGCGTGAAATCCACGTCCAGCGCGAAGCAACAGTATAAAGGCACTCATTCGAGCCGGTCAATCGCCGACTTTACAGAAGCAAATTTCTACATAAGGAAGCCTAGATCGGTCGTCAGAAAATTCTGCAGATTCGGGAAAATGCCGGCGATATCGGTGCTCGCGAGCCCAAACCACTTTGCCAGCGTCGCGCCGTATTGATCGACCAAAGTGGACGGAATCCACTGGCCATTGCCGATGGCGTCATCCGGCCCGCCCAGTGTGAGATCCGGGAACTTGCCATACACGCCGCCGCTGTTCGCCGCGCCGCCCTTCACGGCGCCGCCCATGATCAACTGGTGACTGCCCCAGGCGTGGTCGCTTCCGGCATTCGAGGCAGGCTGGAGCGTGCGGCTGAAATCCGAGAGAGTGAACGTGGTGACGTTGTTCTGAACGCTCAGCTCCTGAGTGGCCCTGTAAAAGCCGGATTCGAGCAGGTGCCGCTTGCAATGATCGCGTCGGCCATGCGGCCCGCCCAGCCAGTGGTTGGAACGCCGCTCAACTGGACCGTCTGCCACTGATCCTGCTGGTCAGAATGCGAGAAGAGATTGTCCGGAGCCTGTACAATTCTGTTGATGTAATCGGTCTTGCTGGTGAAAGGCTTTATCAAAGTCCCCACGTTGGCGAGGACCGCCAGATTATTGGAATTGTAAAGAGCTGCAAGTTCCTTGGCAGAAGAGTGCATGCCGTACGTGACAGTCGGGGCAGCCGAATTCAGCGGCACGAGCGAACCCTGCATTAGAGCAAGCCCACCCATAGAGGGATTCCCTCGAGCGGCGTTATATAGAGAAAAGCGGCTTGTGTCCATCGGCACGATCAGGTTGTTCGAGTCATTCCCGCCAAAAGAAATATGCAAACGAGCGCCTTGTAATCGCTGCACGTCGGTCCAGCCGCCAGGGCGGACATCATGCCGAAACGGCCGAGGCCGGCGAGAGTGCTCAAGGTCGCCGCCGAACAACAACTCAAACGGATGAAATCCCGTCTTGTGTGTGGCATGGCTCTCTCCTTCGCGCGCGCGGATTCTTCCTTACCTCTGCACCTGATATTGCGATGACGAAACGATTAAATGGGCGGCCGTCCGCGCCCGGCCCAAGGGATCGCCGCTGGACACGGCGCTCACAGCATTGAGAATCTGTGTTTTCATTTGATCGGACATGGTCCCGTGCAAGAGCTGCAAATTCATGGCGTCCACCATTATTCCCAGATCATTGTCATTGCTTGCGATGGCTGCGTAGGCACTGAGATCGATACGCGTGCTGCCATCGAAAGACGGGTTAAAGATCAAGAATTCAATATCATTCACGCGCGCGAGGCTGCTCGCGGAAGTGAAGATCTGGAATTCCGGCCCTGAGAGCGGGAGCGGGGACGGTGGTGGAGTATTAAAGTCCGCCGCGGGAATCTCGTAGAGTGGCGAAAAGAAGTTGAAGACGCTGCCGGAGTTAAACAGGAATTCGCCTCCCATATCCAGAGCCAAATAGACGATGCTGTTGTTGGCGTCCGTGGTGCCGTGGAAGGCGCGAAGGACATTTGCCACGAAAAGCACAGGCTCGCGCAAGTGTCCGTCCACGGGATTTTCCGTAGCAGGATCGTCTCCCTGCCGTGCTTCCGGATCGAGCAGTACCGCCGCAATCAATGCCTGCATGTTGCCGCGATCGCTGGCCACGCCAAAGGTCACGCCGTTGGATGTAAACGTTCCGCTGGCGAATGCGCTGGCTACACGCGTCACATACTGCGGGCTGGGATTGCTGGTAACAAGATGCTGGATCATGCGCCGCGCGACGAAGGGCGGCAGGTTCGGATGCATGAAGATGGTATCCAGCGCATCCTTTAGATCCTGCTGAGCGGTCCGCCCAGCATCTAGTGTCGCGCCGAGAATCGTTTTTACGGCCGTGTCGTGATAAGCGTCGCACGGCACCATGCATTGTTCAGCATATCCAGATAGTTGCCCATGGCGGGATTGAGCGTCACGTCTTCCATGAGCTTGCGGTAGTTGCCAAGCGCATTGTTTCCGAGCACACGAAGGTAGGGAACATAAAAATCCGGCTGCCCGACTTTGTTGCCCGATACCACCCAAATCTGGTTCAGCGCAAACACAATTCGCTGCCGCAACTGGTCGGAACTGGCCTGCGCATTCAGGGCATTTTGGAAAAATACCGGGAACAGCACATGAGGGTCGTTCATTCCCGGCGGCGGGATCGGGTAATTGACATCCGACGTGGGCGCCTGAAATTGCGCCGCAAGAAAGCCTTCCATTCCGCCCGTTTCCACCGCGGCAAGCTGCGCATCATTAGGACCAAACGTGCTCTGTTCGAGGAAACGCACTGCCGCTCGTTGGCTCACGACTGTGACAGGCACCGTTGTGGCCGCGGATGGCGTGCCATCCGGCATCGGATTCACGACCGTTAAGTTAAGGACGCCGGGCAATGCCTGTGCGGTTCCCGTCGCAGTCAAGTGAGAGGAATCCACGAACGTGGTCGTAAGCTGCAAGGTGCCGAGAAGAACGTGCGTGCCACTGACAAACTTGCTGCCAATCACGCTGATGCTGAACGGCGCGCTGGAAACCAGCGTGGGAGGATAGACAAAACTAATAACCGCAATCGGATTTGCCAGAGTCACGTTGGCAGACTGACTCGCGCTGGAGTCTGCGCCACTCGTGGCCGTAACGCGGATCTGGTTTTGCGCCGGAAGCTGTGCCGGGGGCGTATAGAGTCCAGTGAGAGAGATCGTTCCAGTCGTGTTGTCGCCGCCAGGCATGCCGTTGACCGACCAAGTCACAGACTGGTTCGTCGTACCGGTTACTGCGGCGAAGAACTGCTGGGTATCTCCGGTGCGTACCGTGGTCGCAGACGGGTCACGTTGACGGTGATTTGTTGCGGTGGCAGGCTTGAGCTGCCGCATCCGCAAACAAGCCACACCACAAGAGCGAGAGGAAACGAGAACCAGCGACTCGACATGAGTCACCTCTTTTTGCTTGCTGCTGGGCCGAAAGAGAGAACCTACCCGTCCGGCGATGCCCGAGGGATGTCATACCGTCGCATATACAACCCCGGCGTCAATAAAGTTGCGTGCCCTTACCGCTCCCAGACCGGGCAGAGGCCGGCAATCATCATTCCTTCAGAAGCCCTGGCGCTCTCCAGTAGCCGGCATTCCGGAATAGTGAACATGAACCAGCGCCAGCGACCTTGTATTTTTTGATACAACTGCGTTTCCCTGCCGTGGGTTGCGAGGGGCGAGCCGTCTTTTCTGAACTTCGCGGCGAAATCCCAATAGAACTCGGCCCGGGCCGCGTCCCCGTAAACATGAACAGAAACGTCGTGAACACTCAGTTTGCGCTCCGAGAAGGTATCGCCCATCAAGTGCCGGTAGACATTTTGTTTCTGCTCGAAACCGTGTTCGTGGCCTAACGGGTGAATGAAGGAGACCTCCGGAGAATCCAACCAGACCTCAGCGGCGAGAGCGGTGTCCGCGCCATCGACGGATTTCGCATATTTCTCAATCAAGCTACGGATCGCAGCGCTGTCGGCAGACGTTTCCACTGACGAATTTCTTTCGCGAGTCTCGGCCCTCTCTCCATTCGCGCGTTGTATGGCGGCTGCCGCCATGATCTTTTCGATTTCATCGGGATCGCGGGGGAGGCGTTCGCTGAGCAGCTTGTGGCCGGATTCGGTGATGAGGACATCGTCTTCAATGCGCACGCCGAGATTCTCTTCAGGAATGTAGATACCGGGTTCCATGGTGATGACCATGCCAGGCTGGAAAGGGGCGCAGTGGTCGCCGGCGTCGTGGACGTTCAGGCCGATGTGATGTCCCAGGCCGTGAATGAAATACGGGCCGAGGGACTTGCCGTTGAGATCTTTTGCATGGGAATTGATGTAGTTGTAGGCAATCTTGTGGACGTTTTTGTCGCCCTTACTGCAGAAGTCCATGCCAGGTTTGAGCGCAGCGAGGGCGGCGTTTTGCGCGCCGAGAACAATTTTGTAGATTTCGCGCTGGCGCGGCGTGAACTTGCCGTTGGCGGGAATGGTGCGCGTGATGTCCGCGGAGTAGCCGGAATATTGCGCGCCAACGTCCATGACGACGATGTCACCGTCTTCGATTTTGCGCGAGAGCTTGTCATAGTGGAGCACGGTGGAATTCGGACCGGCGCCAACAATCGGTGCGTAACCTTCCGCTTCCGAGCCGCCCCACGCATGGACTTCGACCATTCTTGCGGCCACCTGGTATTCGTAAAGCCCGGGGTGCATCAACTTCATCGCTTCCAGGTGGGAGTCCAGCGTCAAGTCAATCGCTTCTTTCAGGAACGCGAGTTCGCCCGGAGATTTGATCTGGCGCATGGCGCCGATTTGCGCGCGAATGTCTTTCAGCTTGGTCTGCGGGGCGGCGAGCTGCAGCCAGTCGACAACGGCTTTTTCGTGGGGATAACCGCCGAGTTCCTTTTGATAAGGAAGAATCGTGTAGAGAGTCGAAAACGTTTTTGCAAGATTCTCGATCGTGGAGCGAAAGTCGGTGTCGAACTGTTTTACGGCAGCAAATCCAGTGCGCGCTTCGATGCCGGGATCCGACGGAGACATGCGGACGCCATTCCATTTTTCCTTTTGCGGATTTTTTGCGGGAAGAAATAAGATTTCGCGCGGTCCGCTCGCCGCGTTGCCGCCTTTTGCAAAGGGGAGCAGCAAAAGTCCGGCGCCTTCTTCGTTGTGGCCGTTGAGATAGTAGAAATTCTCTTCTTGGGCAAAGACATAGGCCTCTGAAATTTCCTCGCGGCCTGTAAAACCCCAAAGAATGATCGGCCCGTCGACCTGTGCCGCCAGTTTGGCGCGGCGTTCTGCGTAAACGCTATTGGGTTCGCGCTCGCGGCGTTCCTGCGCTTGTGCGCCGGCGGCGAAGCAAACCAGGCAGAGAAATCCCCAGAAAGATCGCGCTGCTGAATTCGACAGACAACCGGAACCCGCCGGCCACAGACCACCACTCATTCACGCACCTCGGAACCAGCCTTTCGTTCTTGCGCCCACAGGGCATGTGGGTTGCGACGTGCCACACAGGGCCGGGCGATTGTAACTGAAAGAGCCGGGTGGCCGAAATTGTTTGGTTTTGGTTGACGACAACACCCCACCCCGGGTGGTTTTTGGCAAAGAGTGCGGAATCGCTTGAGAAGAAAGGAGTTGAGTTTTGCCAGGTTGCAAAAATGCGCAAGAGAGTGCGCAAGAATATGAAAGGAAAGAACTTGAGTCTGGTGGCAAGAGACGCGTAAAAAATTTGAGGAAGCAAGAAATGCACCCCTCCCCCTATGTTTCTTGTAAGGGCAACAACATACTAGACACACAAGACTCCTTGCGTTAGTCTTAATCGCCGTGACAGGGCTATGCTTATTCGCAATCGGGGAATGCCAATGGATTCTGAAAACCCCAGTTGTTTTTTTGAATTTTCGCAACCTCGTCAGCGGGAATCTGCTTGCAGAAGTGTTCACGCAATTCCGCGCCAGTCCAGTCGGTGTAGCGAATAAAGGCCCAAATATAAATAGTAATGTTTTTGTCGCTAGGGAATGGAATTCTTTCGGAAGGGGAAGCATTGAGTACGGCAGTTTGTCGGTTCATATAAGCGGACTGTGGCTTTTCGAATTCCATAGGCAAATACAAGCATTGTTTTTCATCTGGCAGGGGCTTACGAAATTCCAATTTTCTACACATAGAGATACGCATGGCATCTTTTCTGCCGTCATTCCTAAGCCTTACACCGTAGGAGATGACATCCCCGTAATGGTTTATACCGAAAGCGGCCAGCACAAGTTTAGCTCCCCCTTTTTCCAGTCGATATGCTTCCCTTTGAAGGTCGAGTTGTTGAAGCGTAGCCTTGGCAGCACTCTCGGCAGCATTGGCCGCTTTTCCAGCGGCTACGGTGGAGCTTCGCATTTCGTCAAGTTGGCCTCCAGCGAAATAAGTATAGGTTCCAGTGATAGCAACCAAGATGAGCGAGAACAAAAGTTCAATTCCTATAAGTACGCGACCGAGATTGCGATTGCAGTAGCGTTTGAGGCGCTTGGAATAGGGTTCTTTATAATTGGCATAGCTTTCGAAATGCGGTGGTTCTGGCGGATCGCCTGTTTTCTGGGTTGCCCTCTTTGCATTGGCATTGGGTGGAAGATTACTCATGTAGCCCTCGCTTACAGATGTTGGTTCGGCTAGAGTTGTGAATTATGACGAAACACCCCAAAGCAAAAGAGAAATTCGAGCGCACCATGACCGCGCTCTTTCGTGTACCGAAGTCTGTAGTTATAGAGAAGATAAAGAAGAAACCCAAAAAAGGCAAGGATTAGGCCGCTTTACGCTGGCCCCGGCCCTGCCTCTTCGTGGTGTATTGAGTCTGTGCCTTTGCCCGTCAGTTGCTCATATGTTAGGCGTTTGCCAGCGATGAGGCCCATAACACGATGAAAGCGTTCGCCATCATTCAGGGCCGTCCGATTGTTGTAGCGGAATACCTGTTCATCGAGATACCGGAACAGGTGAAATGGCTCGACGTTGACATAAGTTCCCTTGAGTCCACGCTTGAGCAAGCTCCAGAAATTCTCCAATCCGTTTGTATGCACCTGCCCATCGACATAGCTCTCGGCGTGGTCAATCGTCTTGTGAATGAAATCCTGATTCAATCCCTGATAGGACATGAGCGCATCGGTGTAGATCGCACTCTGCGCCTTAACGTGTGCGCGGACTCGCGCTTGCAGTTCATGTTTTCGGCGGGATGGTACGACGCTAGCGCGAATCTGGCCGCCGCGCTCCAAGATTCCAAGAACGGCTGCTTTATCCTTCACGCCGCGTTCCGTGATTTTCACTTTGCGCTTGTCAGCGTGCATGAATCGCGCAGCACCGCCGATGAACGTTTCATCCACTTCTACTTCTTTCCCGCTACCGCCGAGCCTCACAAATTCCTTGCTGTGCATGGCAAGGCGAACGCGGTGCATCATAAACCACGCCGACTTCTGAGTGATTCCGAGAGCACGAGCAATTTCATAGGAACTGATTCCGTTTTTGCAGTTCACAATCAGCCACACAGCAATCATCCACTTGTCCATGCCGAGCGCGGAATCCTCAAAGATGGTTCCGACCTTGACCGTGAATTGCTTCTTGCATCCCTTGCAGAACCAAAGTCGGCGCGTCGAGATAAACGAGTGCTCCGTAGAATCGCAGCGCGGGCAAGTCACTTTGCCTGTAGGCCAGCGCAGAGACACCGCATAGTCAAAGGTCTTTTGCGGGTCAGAGAAAAAGCTAACTGCTTCCTGCAACGTCTTGGGAAGCTGGAGTGTTGTTCTCATGCCTAAATCATCCCATAAACCATCGTGTGTGTCAAGTATGTTGTTGCCCTTGTAAGTGTTGCATCTAAACGAGTTAGCCATAGCGCAAGTCTTTTGTTTGCAACACTTGCGAGGGGATCCATAAGTGTTGTAGCTAAGGGACTTACACTGCCCCAAAATTGTGCAAAATGGACTGGCGAAGAAGGGAGACGGGGCGAGGGGACAAGAGAACCGGGAGGCAGGGGGATAGTCGGGTCGTGAAAACAAGGAGACAACCGAGGAGGCGTCGGAACGCTGAGGTTTCGCAGGGAAGAACGGGCGAGGATCGAATTCTATATAAACAGAGGAGTATAGCACACCAGTATCGAAGGGTTAAGTATTATCCATTGAAGGGTCGAAAATGAGGGTTGAACGGTCGCTGGGGCTGGTTGAATGGTTGTGGTGGATGCGAGCCGAGCGGTAAAGAAGGCAAAGTCGACCTCCGCACCCTCCGCAAAAACATCCGGAACGCAAAAAACGCGCTAAAAAGCGAAGGGTGCGGCCCCCCGCGGCATCCCCCGCCTGAGGACCTGCCATCGGCCTGCGCTTAGTTTGCGTGGCATGAACGGCTCAAGCCCGGAAGCAAAGAGATACCGTTTTGGCAACTCGGGGAATCTAATTATGTATGCGAATACGAGGGCTCATCGCGTTTGCCAGTGTTGTCCAGGTTATTTTGTTCTTGACGCATTTTTTCATTTACAAGACGTGGATGTTTGCGGCGCCAGGGAAACAGATCGCCGCCACCTGGTTCCAGGTTACGGTTGGTTTGTTGTCGCTGAGCTTTTTGTCTGCATCGCTGCTGGCGTTTCGATTTACAAATCGCGCTGTAAGAACGCTTTATCGAATTGCTGCCGTGTGGCTGGGAATTGTCAGCTTCCTGTTTTTTGCGGCCGGAGCGTCGTGGGTAGTCTTTGGCGTGACGCGGCTTGCTGGTGTGGATCTGAATTTCCATGTGATCGTGGAGGTCTTGTACGTGGCCGCAGTTTTGAGCGGAGTTGCCGGCGTGCTGAATGCCGGGTGGACGCGCATCCGGCGAATCACGGTGCGGCTCGAGAATTTGCCGGAAACGTGGCGAGGACGGACAGCGGCGCTGGTCAGCGACTTGCATCTGGGGCACGTTCGCAATGGCAGCTTCTTGCGGCGGATCGTTGCGAAAGTGATGAAAGAGAATCCTGACGCCGTGTTCCTGGCCGGCGATTTGTACGATGGGACGGCCATCGATGCGGCGAAGGCCGCGGAACCTTTGCGCGATCTCCACGCGCCGCACGGCACGTATTTCGTTGCAGGCAACCACGAACAGTTCGGCGACGATTCGAGATACCTGCGAGCGGTCAGCAGCGCGGGAGTGCGCGTGCTGCACAACGAAAAAGTGGAAGCGGATCAACTACAAATCGTGGGCGTCCCTTACAATCACGCCTCCGAGGACGAACACTTTCAGAACGTTCTGCAGCAGATCGGCGTAGACCGGAATCGCGCCAGCATCCTGCTGACGCATGCACCGGACCGGCCGCACATCGCGGAGAGGGAAGGAATCTCGCTGCAGGTTTCGGGACACACGCATGTAGGGCAGTTTTATCCGTGGACATGGATGGCGCGGAGGATTTACCGCCAGTTCGTGTACGGTCTCAGCCGGATTGGAAAGATGCTCATCTATACCAGCAGCGGCGCTGGAACCTGGGGACCGCCGCTGCGGCTGGGATCCAGCCCGGAGATTGTCTTCCTTCAGTTTGAGTGAGATGAACGATTGCGCCCGCGGGATGACTAACGGAACCGCGATCAGCTTCGGAAGAAATCAATCAACAATTCAGAGACGCGAGCAGGTTCTTCGTGCTGCAGCCAATGTGTGGCGTTGGCGAAAGTGAAGAGCTCCGCGTTCGTGCAATAGCGCAGGCTTTCGTGAGCCATTTCCGCCAGGAGGAAGGCGTCACGCTCGCCCCAGAGGATGCGTGTGGGGACGCGGACGGTTTTGTCTGGAAATTTGACGCGCGTGCGGAAGAGGGCGCGATACCAGTTGATCATGCCGGTGAGGGCGCGGGGCTGAGACCATGCTCCGCAATATTGGGCGAGTTCTTCTGAAGAGAAAGTGCCCGGGCGACTGGAGCGCAGAAGTGCACGCACGCCGACGCGGAAGTTGAATGCGGAGAAGACGGCTTCGGGCAGCCAAGGAAGTTGAAAGAAAAACATATACCAACTGCGTAGGAGTTGACGCGGACGCGTGCTAAGGAATTTTCGCATGACCGAGGGATGAGGGACGTTGAGGACGACGAGCTTGGAGATGCGTTGCGGATGCAGGAGCGCGGCGCTCCAGGCAACGGCGGCGCCCCAATCGTGTCCGACGAGAAAGATTTTCTCCTGGCCGAGTTGATCGGCGATGGCGATGACGTCGGAGATGAGCTCAGTCAGAGCGTAGGCTGCCACGCCGGAGGGTTTGCTGCTCAGATTGTAGCCGCGCTGGTCCGGAACGACGACGCGAAAGCCGGCGGCCACGAGCGGCTCGATTTGGCGGCGCCAGCCATACCAGAATTCCGGAAAGCCGTGCAGAAGAAGGACCACAGGGCCGTCCTTGGGGCCGGCAGCAATGGCATGAATCCACTGACCGGAGTTCTTAAAAAATTGAGATGGCGATTCATCGGGTGTTTTTTGATTTGGGGCATCTTCTATGGAAAGGAGTACGCGCGCGTGCGAGAGGATTCTTGCACGGGCCTCCGGCTTGCCACCCTTAAAGTAGCCCGTGCCGTCCATTTCGATGTCATCGAAAATTGCCCTCAACTCATTCGGGAAGCACGAAAGACGAAGCATATCCCGCCAAATTTCTGTTGCACCGTCAAATGGGTCACGCAAGCCTTCGACAATGTCACGGCAAATGTCCTTGGCGGTCCAAAGAAGAGCTTCCTCAAGGGACATGCTCTGAGCGCCCATCTCGCCTAAGGCTGGCTCAATGTAATTGACTACATCCCAATGATTCGCCTTCTCGAGAGCGGCAAGACGGCGCAGGGCGGTTCCGTCGAATCCGGCCTCCAAAGCGTCACGCGCCGTACTGGGCCAGTCGGATTCGGGTAGTTTTCTAGCGAACCACCGGGCGGCAGCCCTCTGTGGCAAAAAGGGCGACGGCATAATTCAACTAGAAGCCGGGGGCGCCGGACGTGGCGGGGCGCATTTCGGGGGCGTTGACGCCGAAGCGGAGGCGCGCGAAATACGTTTGACCGAGAGACATGCACCCCGTGTAGAGGTAGCCCCAGACAAAAAGCAGCAGGAACGGGACGGTGGCGTAATTTTCGTTGAGGATGGCGTAGACCACCGTCAATGAGAAATAAACACCGAGAAGAACTTCCGCGTAAGGTATCCAGCCGGCTTTGTTCCTGTAGGACTTCTTCGCGAACGTTCCCTGCTTACCTTCGATACTAAATTTTGGCGTGCGGGCGAACTCGCTTTTCTTTCCGACGATCGCTTCCATGACCGCCTGTGCGTTGCGCACGGAGATGCCGATGCCGGTGGCCATGACGAAGGGCAAATAGAGAAAAGTGCGCTGCCAGGACTTCGGGCGAAGCTCCCTCTGGGCGACCAGATAGAAGCTGGAGATGGAACAAGTGGAAGCCAAGAACAAGGGCAGGTCGATGAGCAACATCTGGAACCAGCCTTGTTGGAACCGCACGATCATGACCGGCAGCAACATGGTGGAAAGCAGAACCATCAACGGATAGCTGATATTAGCGGTCAAGTGAAAGAAAGCCTCGGCTTTGACGTGCCACGGCGCATCTGATTTCCAAACTTTGGGAAGAATTTTTTTCGCGGTTTGCATGAGGCCTTTGGCCCAACGGGCTTGCTGGGCTTTGAAGCCGTTCATGTCCACGGGCAACTCGGAAGCGCACTCGATTTGCGGGAGGTAGAGAAACTTCCACCCTTTGAGCTGCGAACGATAGGAAAGATCGGTGTCTTCGGTGAGCGTGTCGTGCTCCCAGCCGCCGGCATCGTCAATGGCTTTGCGGCGCCACACGCCGGCGGTGCCGTTGAAGTTAAAAAAAGTGCCGCGGCGGGAGCGAGCACCGTGCTCGACGACGAAATGGCCATCGAGAAGGATCGTTTCGACGTTGGTCAGGAGCGAATAGTCGGTATTGAGATAGGTCCAACGGGTCTGCACCATGCCGATTTTCTCGCCGCCATCGGGATTCATGAAATAGGGAATAGTGCGGCGAAGAAAATCGGGCTCAGGGAGAAAGTCGGCGTCGAAGATGGCGACGAATTCGCCCTTGGAGGTTTTCAGGCCATTTTCGAGGGCGCCGGCTTTGTAACCTTCACGATTCGCGCGATGAATGTAAACGATGGGCATGCCCTGCGCGGCGTGACGTTCGACGCAAGCGCGAGCGACTTCACAGGTTTCATCCGTGGAGTCGTCGAGGACTTGCACGTCGAGTAACTCGGATGGGTAGTCAAAGCGGGATACGGCTTCGACGAGGCGCTCGATGACGTAGCGCTCGTTGAAAATGGGCAATTGCACGGTGACGCGGGGCCAGGTTGCAACCGGCGGCGGAACTGGAGGAACATTTTTCGAATATGCGAAATAGTCATAGACCAGCCAATAGCGGTGGAGGCCGTAAACGGCAAGGACAAAAAGAACGATGAAGTAGGGAATCATCATCGCCAAGTCGAAGGCATTGGCGTGGTACATGCCGGCAAAAGTTTTGTCGGTGATCCTGTGCCAATAATGGCCGATGGAGTTCTGCGCCGCGAGACCCACCGAGAGTGAGAGGGCTGTGTTCACGATGAGAGTGATTCCGCCGCCTGCCAAGATTGCTCCGCGTCCGTATTTCGAGAATTATAATTATACGGCATGTTGTCGGCCCGGATGAAGATGGAACAATTTGGTCCGCGGCAGCGTTGCTTTGCTGAGTGCGGCAGGTTGGAATACTACACTAAGGAACAAGAACGATCTTGCCGGCGGCACCGGGCTCGAGGACTTCTTTGTGCGCGCGGGCGGCTTCGGCGAGCGGCAGTTCCTTGCCGACGACCGGGCGCAGAGTGCCGTTTTCCAGGCCGGCTATCAATCCGGCGTGGATTTGCGCTTCTTCCGCGGGGGTAACGGCCCAGAGCGTGAAGCCGCGGGCAGAGGCCCGACGCGACATCAAGTCACGCGGGTTGATGGTGATGTCGCCGCGGTTGCCGATGATGATCACGCGGCCATTCGTGGCGAGAAGTTTCAAGTCTGCCGAAAGATTCACGTTGGCGAGCATTTCGAGGATGATGTCGAAGCCACGGCCGCCCGTGGCTTTCATAATTTCTTCCAGATAGCCGGCCTTGCTGTGGTCAAAAACCTGGTGCGCACCTTCGCGCTTGACGAGATCAGCGCCTTTTTGTGTTCCGGCGGTGCCAAAAACGGTGAGGCCCATCGCACGCGCCATCTGTACCGCCGCGGTGCCGACTCCGCCGCTCGCGCCATGCACCAGGACAGTCTCAGCAGAATGTGCCTGCGCGGAGTGATGAAGCGCATGATAGGCGGTTCCGTAAGGAACCCAGACGCTCGCACCTTGCGAAAAACTAATTTTATCGGGCAGCGAATGCACTTGCTCTTCGAGCGCGAGAGCATATTGCGCGTAGGCGCCGGTAAGGGTTTTCGCGGTGTAGACGCGATCGCCCGGCTTCGCTTTCTTGACGCTATCTCCGACCGCTTCGATCACTCCGGCGGCGTCCGAACCCGGCGTGTAGGGAAGCGGCGGTTTGATTGCGTACGTTCCCGCACGCATGTAGGTGTCGTAAGGATTCACGCCGGCGGCGTGGACGCGGACGAGAACTTGTCCGGCGGCGAGTTTTGGCGTGGGGACTTCCTCGAGCTTCAGGACTTCTGGGCCGCCGAATTTGTGAACGAGAATCGCTTTCATTGTTTCACTCCAGCGGAAGAATCAGTGAACGCAAAGGAATGGTGTCAATGTGCCGCAGTTAAGGAAAACTAGAAATGGTCATCGACCGCGACGGTGGCGACAGTCTTGTCCTCAAGCCCTGCGGACCGCGCCCAAGCCGTGGTTTGCCAATTGTCCTTGCCTTTTTTCTGCGGAATCCAGGGTGGTAGCGTCTGATTCAGATAATTGGCCAGCGCATAGATGTAAGGCTCATACATCCTGCGAAACTCGGCTAGTTTGACGTCAGCTTCTTCCCCGTCACGAAGTTTCATCCCGTGCTGGGCGAGCGTGTCGCGGATCCGGCGCAGATCTTGTAAAGGCACGCGATCGTGCGGCAGCGGATGGGGCGCCGTGCCGAAGACTTGCGAAAGATCGACGACCGCATGACGCGCGATGGCGAAAGTAAGCTCGGCCTGCTTTTCACAAGCGCCTTCGATACCGACCATGACGATCGCGCAAGTATCCAGAATGGCGGTGAGCGAAGCGATCCACGATTGGTTGTCGTGCTGCGAACGAAAATAAGCGAGCACGGGATACGAGAGATGGCTCTCCATCAGCTCGGCGCACCAAAACTCCCACTCCTTGAGGAGAAGCCTGAGCGCCTCCAATCCGTTGGCATAACTGTGACGGCGAAGCAGCTCGCCGGCGGTGGGGGGCGTGCCGGCACGGGAATCGAGGAGAGAGATATTCACCTCGCGCTTGGAAAACGAGCCGTAGATGAATGGCAGATAGCCGATGACGGCGGCGAGAAATCCGAAGCCAAAACCTGCTTCGGTGACGACCAAGGCGCGAGCCAAACCAGAGCGGGGAATGACGTCGCCGAGACCGAGGGTGAAAAAAGTCGTGCCGCTAAGGTAGATATCGGTCAGGAAACTTCCCTGGTTGCCGGTTGTTACTACGGCGGACCCGGCGCCATACTGCATCAGGCCAAAGCCCAGCACCAGGCCAACGGCCCAGACACCGACGAGAACGAGGAGCGAGAGCGGGCCATAGAAACCCAGCATGGCTTCTCGCGTCTTGGGCTTGGGGATGAAGCACATCACGAATTTCCACACGGTCCAGGTGGAGCGGTAAAAAAGGCGAGCGAGGCGAAACTTTCGCGTGACGCGGCGCGGGAGAATGATGGCCTCGAACGCATCCCACAGCACGATCAGAAAGATCGCGACACCCGCGGCGAACGCTCCCGGAGCTGGAATCATGTGGGGCATTGTACCTGCTTGGCCTTCTGAATGAGAATTCCCCTTGAAAACGCGTGGTTTTCTATGATTCCAGACGCGCGCTGACGCTAATTTCCGCTTTGAACAGCTTCGAGACGGGACAGCCGGTTTCGGCGGCCTTTACGGCCGTGTCAAATTTGGCTTTGTCCGCGCCGGGAATTTTCGCGACGAGGTCCAGATGGCTTTTCGTGATGGCGAAGCTATCCCCGACCTTTTCGAGCGAAATTGTCGCCGTCGTCTCAAGCCTGGTGGCAGTCATGCCCGCGCCGCCCAACTGGGCGGAAAGAGCCATCGTAAATCAGCCGGCATGCGCCGCGGCGAGTAACTCCTCGGGATTGGTTCCAATGCCGTTTTCAAAGCGCGTGCTGTAGGAGTATTGCGTCTGCTTCAGGACGCCACTGTCCGTCGAAATCGAGCCCTTGCCATCTTTCAAGCCGCCCTGCCAAACCGCGGATGCTTTGCGCTGCATGATTTCTCTCCTTTTGGTTCTTTCGTTCCCTTTGAATTAACAGAAGTTCGATTCTTGGGCCTAGTGGAAGGGTATATTCAGAGAATGGGCTTGTCGAGAAGGTCTTGCAACTCAGAATGAGTTCGGTCCTGCAAGAAGCGGCACACCGGCCCTGGCCATTGCCAGCGGGAACATGGGTGATGGCGCAGAGCTGGCACGACTTGCTCTTTGCACATTGGCCCGTCAACGCCGCAACGATGCGGCCGCTTCTTCCTTCGCAGTTGCAAATCGACACGTTTGAGGGGCAGGCCTGGCTCGCGGTCGTTCCGTTTCGTATGACTGGTGTCCGGTTGCGCGGAACGCCCCCGCTTCCATGGCTGTCGGCGTTTCCTGAATTGAATGTCCGTACCTATGTGACGTTTGGCGGCAAGCCTGGAGTGTGGTTTTTCAGTCTGGATGCGAGTAACTCAATGGCCGTGGCCATCGCGCGGGCGTGGTTTCACTTGCCGTACTTTCGAGCACGAATGGGCTGCGCAGAACGGGACGGCTGGATTCATTACCAGAGCGAGAGGACGCATCGCGGAGCGCCGATCGCAGTGCTCGAAGGCCGGTATCGCCCCGTTAGCGAAGTTCTTCGCCCGCAGCACGGGACGCTGGAGCATTATTTGACCGAGCGTTATTGCTTGTACACGACCGATGGGCGCGGCCGGCTCATTCGCGGGGAGATTCATCATTCGCCGTGGCCCCTGCAGCGCGCTGAAGTGGAATTTGCGTGTAACTCGATGACGGCTTCATTGGGGGTCGCCTTGACTTCGCGGCCGCTCCTGCATTTTGCGCGAAGGCAGGACGTTCTCGTATGGCACCCAGCCAAAATAGGCTAACCGGACCGGCAAACTCCTACCACTTGTGAAAGATAAAGAATGCGGCGATGACAATGAAAGCGAAGCCGACGCCGTAATTCCATTTGAATTTGTCGCCGAGATAAAATACGGAAAAGACCGGAAAAACCGAGAGAGTAATAATCTCTTGAATGGTCTTCAGTTTCGCGGCGCTGAACTGATAGGAGCCGATGCGATTCGCGGGCACCTGGAAACAGTATTCGAAGAACGCTATCCCCCAGCTGATCATGATCACTTTCCAGAGAGCTTCACTGCGAAATTTCAGGTGGCCATACCACGCAAAGGTCATGAAGATGTTCGAGATGGTGAGCAGTAGAATTGTTCGCATCGAGATAGGATCTCCTAAGCACTACGCTGTGAAGCAGACCGTAATACAGACTTGAGACGGGGAAACATTCAACGAAGTTGCAGTGTCGTCAAGGACTTAGTGCAGATTCCGCACAACTGTACCTCCGTCCTCTTTCGCGCGCTTGACCATCTCCGCTAGTCTCGGGGAATACGCGTGACTATTGCTTGCTGCTCGCGGAGTTTGACAAGAACTTTCGCAAGATGGAGGGGACGAGTGCGCGCAAGATCCTGCAAATTCTTCACAGTCTTTCTCGGTTGGGCGCTTTTTCTCCCGGCCGCACGTCGCGGCCAGGAAAAAATCCTGCTCGTCGAGACCGGCTCGAGCATGCCAGAACCGCTCTATAAGAATTGGATCGACGAATTCCACCGACAGCAGCCGTCCACCGACATTCGCTATATGGCCACGGGAACGGCGGAGAGCGCCCGGAACATTCTTGCAGGTTCAGGTGACTTCGGCGGCGGGGATGCGCCGATTCCGGAGGCTCTGCTGCGCACGGCAGGCCGCCCGATTCTTGAACTGCCAGCTGTCTTGATCGGTATTGTGATCATCTACGAGTTGCCGGACGTGAAGGGCGAACTCAAGCTCACGGGACCGGTGCTTGCTAACATTTTTCTGGGGAAAATCAAATCGTGGAACGACCCGGTGATTGCAAAGCTCAATCCAGACATGAAACTGCCGGAGCTTCCCATTCAAGTTCTGCACCGCAATGAGGGCAAAGGATCCAACTACATTCTTTCCGATTATCTGGCCAAAGTGAGTCCGGAATTTCTTGCCACGGCGGGGCGCAGCGAATCGCCGAAATGGCCCCTGGGTCAAGGCTTCCAGCGTTCTCAGGATCTGGTGGCCAAGTTGCGTGGCACGCCCGGCGCGATCGGCTACACGGAATTGAACCTCGCCGCTGGTTCGGCCGTCCGCATCGCCAGTATCAGGAATGCGGCTGGTGAGTTCGTCAAACCTTCGGCAAAGTCGATTGCGGCAGCCGCTACCGCCAGCGGCAACAAAATGAATAATGATTTCCGCGTTTCCCTGACGAATGCGCCCGGCAAAGAAAGCTACCCCATCAGCAGTTTCACGTGGTTTTACGTTCCCGCGATCGCCAAGGAACCCGGCCGGGGCAGCACGGTGGCTGGCTACTTAAAGTGGGTCTACACCAGCGGGCAGAAAATCGCACAGGAAAAGGGTTACGCGATTTTGCCGCCTGAAGTTTTGGCAAAAGTGGCACAGAGAGCCGCGACAATCCGGTGAACTCAGTTCCTAGAGCAAGGCACTGAACTCGCTCGGTGATATTCCGGCTTGGCGAAGGATTGAGCGTAGAGTGCCCGTGTCGAGTTCTGAATGATCTGGCACGACCACCTATGCGAACGGAACATCTCATCGAAGAATGATCTGGCTCCCATGCTGCCGTTTGAGTTGAAAGCCTAGTTTGAGAAGTGCGGAAACGCAGTCGCGCCCCGAGATTCGAGGCAGCTTGGTCATACAGCGACGAGAACAGCGTCAAAATTATCAGGGGGAACTGCGAGTCCATCTTCCTTCAACACGAGGATATAACCTTCAATGGCTTCGCGAATGTTTTGAATAGCTTCTTCCTTTGTTTTCCCCTGGCTGACGCATCCGGGCAGGCTTGGACATTCCGCGACCCAATAGCCAATCTCACCGGGATAGAGGATTGCCTGTCGCATCGAAGTACCTCTCGGGAAAGTCTACCACGGGCTTCACATGTTGAGTGTAAGGGAGACGAGATCAGTGCGTGGGGGCGGCGGAAAGGGCGGCAGCTTCGAGCGGTCCACGGGATGATAAAGCGTATCGCGCTCGACGGGCACGCGGCCGGCGGCGCGAATCAAGCGTTCCAGTTCATTGCGCGGAGTGAACTCGGACGTTTTTGCGCCGGCGTCGTGATAAATCTTTTCTTCGACAACCGTGCCATCCAAGTCGTTTGCACCGAAGCGCAACGCAATCTGCGCGATGCTCGGCGAAAGCATGATCCAGTACGCCTTGATGTGCTCGAAGTTGTCGAGCAGCAGCCGCGACACGGCAATGTTGCGAAGGTCGGCGTAACCTGTAGGTTTGGGGATGTGCGAGAGCGCAGTGTTGTCCGGATGAAACGCCAGCGGGATAAACGCAACGAAGCCATGCGTCTCGTCCTGCAATTCGCGCAGCTTGACGAGGTGATCCACGCGCTCTTCTTCCGTTTCCACGTGCCCGTAAAGCATGGTGGCGTTCGAGCGCAAGCCGACCTCATGGGCCTGGCGCGCGATGTTCAGCCACATCTGCCCGCTGACTTTGTGGTCGCAGATAATCCTGCGTACCCGTGGATGAAAAATTTCCGCTCCCCCGCCGGGCAGCGAATCGACGCCGGCTTCTTTCAGCTTTAAGAGCGTCTCTTTGGTCGAGAGCTTGGCGATGCGCGCGAAGTAGCCCACCTCGACCATGGTGAACGCCTTCAAGTGCACGCCCGGGCAGCGCTGCTTCAGCCCGCGAATCATCTCCAGAAAATAGTCGAACGGCAAATCCGGGTGCAGCCCGCCAACAATGTGAAACTCCAGCGCGCCTTCGCGCGCGCCTTGTTCCGCGCGGGCGTAAATTTCTTCCAACGAAAAATTGTAAGCGCCCTGCGCATTGGGGTCGCGGCCAAAGGCGCAGAGCTTACAATGCGCGACGCAAATGTTGGTCGGATTGATGTGCCTGTTGACATTGAAATACGTGATGTTGCCGTGCTTTTTCTCGCGGACGTGATTCGCGAGCCAGCCGACCGCTAGCAAATCCGGCGAACGGTACAGCGTGATGCCGTCGTCAAACGCAAGCCGTTCGCCTGCGAGAACTTTCTCCGCTATCGGCTTCAACCGTTGATCGGTAATCGTCAGTTCGCTCATTATGAATCCGTCGAAAGTTTCAAACGCGCCAAACCGCCGCTGCGACGCCCCAGAACAGCAGGAACAACATACTAATATAGCCGTTCACGGTGAAAAACGCAGCGTCCAGCTTGCTGAGATCATCTGCTTTGACAAGAGAATGTTCATAGCCCAGTAGCGAGGCGACAACCGCGATTCCTGCCCACGCCGGCCACGGCAGGCCGAAGCTCAGCGCCAGCCATCCGAGCAGCGCGATCACTCCGACATGCATTGCTCGCGCGATCAGCAACGCTTTGGCAATCCCGAATTTCTTGGGCACGGAGAAGAGTCCCGCGCGCTGATCGTACTCAATGTCCTGACACGCGTAGAGCACGTCAAACCCGCCAACCCACAGCGTGACCGCGGCGCAAAGGATCAGCATGCGTGGATCGAGATCGCCCGTGATGGCGATCCACGCCGCGGCCGGCGAGATGCCCAGCGCAAATCCGAGAAATAGATGCGACCAGTTCGTGAAGCGCTTCGTGAAGGAGTAGAAAAATAGAATGGCGATGGCCAGCGGGGCCAGTTTCAGAGCGAGAGGATTCAATTGCCAGGCCGCGACAAAAAACACCGCCACAGCACCATCCGTGAAAAGCCACGCAAATTGCAGCGTGAGCGCGCCTGTCGGCAGCGCGCGCTGCTGCGTTCGCGGATTCTCGCGGTCATAGCGCAGATCGGCGATGCGGTTCATGGTCATTGCCGCGGAGCGCGCCGCCACCATCGCGACAATGATCCACACAATTTGCCGCAGCGAAGGCCAGCCCCTTGGAGGTTGATGCGTTGCGCGCGCAGCCAGCAGAGCGCCGGTCAGGGCGAACGGCAAGGCAAATACGGAATGCTCGAACTTGATCATTTCGAGCACGGTTTTGATGCGGCTGCCCATTTCTGATTCGCGAGCTGCGTCACGCCTCCGCTTTTTTCGACGCCGGCGTGCCCGTCCAGCGATACATCTTTTCCTGCGGCAGCCCCATCTGCGCCAGTACCCGGCATACGTATTGCGTCACCAGATCGTCGATCGTTTTCGGATGGTGATAAAACGCGGGAACCGCGGGCATGATGACCGCGCCTGCCTGCTGCGCCCGCAGCATATTTTCAAGATGAATGCGACTGACCGGCGTGTCGCGCAGGCAAAGAACCAGCTTGCGCCCTTCCTTCAGCATCACGTCTGCCGCTCGCGACACAAGATCGTCACTGATGCCATGGGCAATCGCCCCTAGCGCCCCCATCGAGCAGGGAATGACCACCATGGCATCCACCGCGTAGCTCCCGGAAGCAATCGAAGCGCCCACATCTTTGTTGGGTAAGACATCGACTTTGGCGACCGGATGGCCAAGAATGCGACTCGGGAGTTGTTTCATGTCGCCGGAAGTAACGCCAAGCTCTTCCGCAAGGAGCCGCTGGCCGGCTTCCGAGACGACCAGATGAACGCGGGCGACGCGCGGATCCTCTTCGAGTAACACCAGCGTCTTTTGCGCGAGAATCGTTCCGCTTGCGCCGGTCACACCCACGGTGACAATCTGTTTTTGTGCGTCAGCCATGTTTTCTGCGCGGATACAATCAGTCTCGCAGCGGCCGAATGGCAAGTCAAGCAAAGGCAATCATGCTCTGCGATGATAGAATTCGCGACGGCCGGAGAATATGAATCAATCTGAACTGCTGAAAATTCTGGAATCCGTGAAAGCGGGCGAGCTCGCTCCGGACAAAGCCATCGAGCGCTTGAAGCATTTGCCGTTTGAAGATCTCGGCTTTGCCAAAGTGGATCATCACCGCGCGCTCCGCCAGGGTTTTGCCGAAGTTGTTTTGGGAAGGGGAAAAACGCCGCAGCAGGTCGCGGAAATTGTGCGCGCCATGCTGCGCAAGAAAGACTCACGGCACAACATCCTTGTGACTCGCGCTGACGAAAAGATTTTTGCAGCCGTGAAGCGCGCCGGCGGAAAAGACGCGCGTAACGCGAAGTTTTACGAGTTGTCCGGTGTGATTACCATCGAGCGGAGCACGGAAATTACCGGCAAAGGATCAATCCTGGTAGTCTCCGCCGGGACAAGTGACATCCCCGTGGCAGAAGAAGCGCTCCTGACGGCGCGCATGATGGGCAACCGTGCGGAACCCCTGTACGACGTCGGCGTGGCTGGCATTCATCGCTTGCTTGAGCACCGCGAGAGCAAGCTGGCTCACGCGCGCGTGATCATCTGTGTTGCCGGAATGGAAGGCGCGCTTCCGAGCGTCGTCGGTGGGCTCGTTGCGGTGCCGGTGATCGCCGTTCCCACCAGCGTCGGCTACGGCGCCAGCTTCGGCGGTGTCGCTGCGCTGCTCGGCATGCTCAATTCCTGCGCCTCCAACGTCACCGTCGTCAATATCGATAACGGTTTCGGCGCCGCCTGCGTCGCCTCCTGCATCAATCGTCTATAGGTCCGTCCCGTGACCTCTGCGCTCTTTGTGAACTCTGCGTTATTCCGCTTCTGATTCCGGCTTGAGCAGAACTTTCATGACGCCGGATTGCTGTGCAAAGCGAATAGCCGCAGGCGCTTCCGCCAGCGGGAGAGTCCGCGTGAGGAGCGGTGTGGGGTCAAACTTGTCGGAGCGCAACAGCGCGATGGCCTTGGCAAAAGGTCCGCAGCGCGAGCCGACGACAGTAATTTCCTTCACAATGATCGGCCACGTTTCGACAGGTGTGGCGCCATAAAACGTGGATTTCAGAACCAGATTGCCACGCGGCTCAGTCATGTGCTGTGCCAGTGCCAGTCCGCTTGGCGAACCAGTAGCTTCGACAACCAGCCGAAAGTTTTCCTTAATTCGCTTCAGATCGGACGCATCGCCCCGCACTTTCTTTGTTTGAATTTCAGCGCGGCGGGCGATGGCCAGTTTTTTCTCGTGCTTTCCATACATCACCACGTGCGGAATGGCGGTCCGTAACACGCGTGCGATCAACTGCGCCAGCTTTCCATCACCCAGCACGGCCGCTTCGCGAAACCTCCTTACATCCACCTGCTCGAGAATTTCGCAAGCCGCCGCGAGCGGCTCGACGAAGACGGCCTGCTCATCCGTGACGTTTTTCGGAACGACGTGCAGGTTTTCCAGCGGCAAAGCCAAATATTCCGCAAACGCGCCGCCGTGTTCGACAATGCCCAGAACAGTGCGCCGGGCGCAGTGTGTTTTCAATCCGCGGCGGCAGAAATCGCAGACCGGTTGGAATCCATACGCGGAACAGGAAACGTTAATTTCTCCGCAGACCCGCCGGCCCAGCCATTTTTTCTTTGGGGCCTCCGAAACACCGTAGACATCCACGACCTCGCCAACAAATTCATGTCCGGGCGTCCCCCGAAATCCGTGATAACCACGCAGAATTTCGACGTCCGTGTTGCAGATGCCCGCAAGCCGCACACGCACCAACGCCCATCCAGGCCGGAGTTTTGGCAGTGGACTCGATGTCGCCTTCAGTTTTCCATTATTAACACGGAAGGAGAGCACGGCTGCATTGTACCGCCTGCCGGACTTTTCGCGGAGCGCCCGAGTGAACAGAAGAGTTTCTTTTTTTCAACAGCGGCACAGGCTCGAGATCTACTCGTATCGCAGCGCCACGATTGGATCGACGCGCATGGCGCGGCGTGCGGGAATGTAGGAGGCTGCCAGCGCGACCGCGACCAGCAACGCCGCCACACCTAGAAATGTCGCTGGGTCGTACACACCGATGCCAAAGAGCAAGCTCGTCAGGAAACGCGCCACAACGAACGCTCCCGCCAGTCCAAGTGCGACCCCGATCAGCGTCAATTTTAACGTCTGTCCCAGAATCATGCGGCGCACGGAGGTCAATTGCGCTCCCAGCGCCATGCGCACTCCAATTTCCTGGGTGCGCTGGCCCACCGTGTAGCTCATCACTCCATAAATCCCAATGGCCGCCAGCAGCAGCGCCAATCCGGCAAAAATGGCCACTAGCACCGATGAAAACCGCCGCGGCGAAACGGAACCCGAAATCAGATGATCCATGGTCATCACGTTGGTCACCGGCAAGTTCGAATCGAACTTGTGCACCACCTCCGTGACGCCGACCGCAATACTCAGCGGATCGGAAGCGGTGCGAACGATGAAATAGGGCGTCCAACCTCCCACAAAATAAACATCGTACGTGGGCTCATGGTCGAGTCCGTACTGGTGCACATTCCCGGCGATGCCGATGATCGTATTCCAGCAGGGCTTCGGGTCCAGCGAACACAAATTGATGCGTTTTCCGAGCGCGTTCCCTTGCGGCCAGAAGCGCCGCGCCATCGTTTCGTTGATCACCGAGTTCTGCTGTTTGAAATCGCCCTCGTCAAAAAAACGGCCTGCACGTAGCGGAATTCCGACCGATGAAAAATAGCCGAGACTCACGGTGCGAAACTCGGCGATGGGACGTCCCCCGGTGTCGGGGATCGGCTGTCCCTCGATGATGAAGCGCGTGGCCTGTCGCAACTCTGTACCCAGTGGCAGATCGTCAATCCCGCCGACTTCCTTGACGCCCGGAAGTGTCCGGATTCGGGCGGCGATTTCTTCGAATTGCCGGGCCTGCTTCCGTCCGTACTCGAGCTGCTCTTCGAGCGAAAGTTGGTTGTACTGCGCAAAGGAAATTCCGGCTTGCTGAATTTCCATCGCCAAAACGTGGTCGGGCCTGAATCCGGGATCGACCTCCATCAAACGCTGGAAACTCCGGAGCAGCAGTCCCGCTCCAATCAGGGGCACAAGCGCCATGGCGATTTCCGAAATCACCAGCAGGTTGTGCGCGCGGTGACGGCCGGAGGCGCTGGAACCCTTGCTTCCTTGTTTTAAGGCGCTGGCCAGGTTGTTTCGCAGCATGCTCACGGCAGGCAGGAATCCACACGCAAGCCCTGCGGTTAGGCAAACGGCAACCGTAAATCCCAGCACCCAACGGTTCAGACTAGCCTCACGCAGCACGCCGAGGTCGGCGGGAACAAACGCCAGCAACCCTTTCAGTCCCCCCACCGCAAACAGCAGACCCAGTGCGCCGCCAAACAAGGAAAGCAGCGTGCTCTCCGTGAGCAGCTGGCGGATCAATCGCCACGGGCTTGCGCCCAGCGCAGTCCGCACTGCGACTTCTCGTTCCCGCGCCGCGTTCCGCACCAGCAACAGATTCACAAGATTCGCGCAAGCAATCAGCAACACCAGCCCAACGGCTCCAAACAAAACCAACAACGTGGTGCGCAGCCTAGCTGCCGCCACATCCTCAATTGGCTCTACCCGCACCCCAAAATTCCTGTGCGCATCCGGATAGGCGATGGCCTCCTGCTGATGGAGCCTGTCTACTTCATCATGTGCCTGCGCCAACGTGATTCCGGGCTTTAACCGTGCGATGGCTGAGAATGCGTGATGCACGTGCTCGGTAAGGTCATCATTGAATTGTCCAAACGGCATCCACAAATCGGCGGAGCGCGCGAGTTGCATTCCGGCGGGCAGAACGCCCACGACCGTGTAGCGTTGGTTGTCGAGAGAAATGCTGCGGCCAACCACACGCGGATCTCCGCCAAAACGGCTTTGCCACAATCGGTGGCCCAGAATCACCACAGGTGCGTTTCCCGCCCGGTCTTCTTCCGGTATGAACGATCGTCCCGCCACCGGGCGAATCCCCAGCATTGGGAAAAGCCCGGAATCGGCGTAGGCCGCCTGGACGCGTTGCGGCTCGCCTTCACCGGAGAGGTTGAACCCTTGCAAGACTTTCGCGTACGCACCCATCTCCGAAAAGCTCGAATTTTGCCGCTTCCAGTCGGCGTAATCTCCTGGAGACAGCCCAGCCTTGGGAATCTGAGGCAGATACGTGTTCGCAATTTCCACCAGACGTTCAGGTTGTGAATACGGAAGTGGGCGGAGCAGGAGGTTTTCGACCACGCTGAAGATCGCCGTGTTCGCGCCGATCCCCAACGCCAGCGTAAGTACCGCAATAACTGTGAACGCAGGATTCTTGGCCAGCATCCGCATGCCGTAGCGGATGTCTTGCAGCAAGTGTTCCATCACACTATTCTCCGGCAAAAAAGTCAGGCGCCAATTTAAGGAGAGATCGCATCACACCCGCCCCGTCTCACTATTCGACGCAGGAATCCGCGGGAAGATATCCGAAAAATGGGGCCAAAGTCGGCCGAGCCGAAGTTTAGTCGGGACCCTCCCCCACTCTCCATCTAATGCAGCGCGGCGGAAATCGTCTTGATCAACAGCGGTTCTTGTTCCGGGAATACGGTGCGCAGGTCCAGCACGAGCCGGTCGTCTTCAACGCGGGCTATGACCGAGACGCCGGCAGGAGCGCGACGCAGGCGTTGTTCGAGCTTCGTCGCGGAATAGCGAACGCTTGCGATTCGAATGATCTTCGTAGGCAGGGTTTGCGAAGGCGTGGAGCCGCCGCCAGCGAGAGAACTTCCGTCGGCAATTTCAATTTCGACTTCGTCGAGAGGAAGCTCCGGGCGCAACTCGCGGATGAAATTCTCCGCGCGGTGTTTCAGTTCCAGGGGTGTTGCGCGAATCATGCGCATAGCGGGGACCTCGTCCCAGGCCGCACGAAGATAGGCTCCAAGAGTAGCTTCCAGTGCAGCGATGGTGAGCTTGTCCACACGCAGAGCGCGAAACAGGGGAAAGCGCCGGACGCGCGCGATGAGCTCTTTTTTCCCCGCGATGATGCCCGCCTGCGGCCCACCGAGAAGTTTGTCGCCGCTGAACATCACCAGGGAAACGCCCGCATCGATACTTTGCCTGACCGTAGGTTCGCTGACTCCGAATTCCGAGAGATCGACGAGGCAGCCCGAACCGAGATCCTCCACGAGCGGCAGGCCCCTGCGTTGGCTGAGCACCACCAGCTCTTCAAGCGAAGGCTTATCCGTGAATCCCGTGACCTTGAAATTCGAAGGATGCACGCGGAGCAGCACGCGCGTCTTTTCGTTGATGGCGTTTTCATAGTCCGCGAGCCGCGTGCGATTGGTGGTGCCGACCTCCCGCAGGATCGCGCCGCTCTGCTCCATGATCTCCGGAATCCGAAAGCCGTCGCCAATTTCGATGAGCTCTCCGCGCGAGACGATCACCTCGCCGCCGCGCGCCAGCGCCGCGAGTGCCACCAGCACCGCCGCCGCACAATTGTTCACCACGATCCCCGCTTCCGCGCCGGTCAGGCGCGTTAGCAAATCCGCCGTATGCACATCGCGTTTCCCTCGCGCGCCGGCTTCGAGATCGTATTCAAGATTCGAGTATTGCGTTGCCGTGCGACGGAATTCGTCCACCACCGCTTCCGGCAGCGGCGCACGTCCTAGATTGGTGTGCAAAATCACCCCAGTGGCGTTGATCACCGGCTGCAGCGAGCGCGAAAGAATGCGTTCGACTTCAGCGCTGATGAGTTCTTCGACAGAGGCGGCGTTGAGCCCCAGCGCCGTCCAATTCGCATCACCCGCGATCCGCCCACGCAAATCCGCAAGTACCGCCCGTGCCACTTCGACCACCAGGTTGCGGTCCACGCGTTTCGAAAGCTCCGCGAGCCGCGGCTGACCGAGCAATTCGTCCACCGACGGAATCTGCCGCAACAATTCCGCCTGCTCCGCCGAAATCGTTCTCTTGCTCCCCGCTTCCATTCGCACATTTCAACATAGTGTGAAGCGGCGGGCAATGGCATTGGGGCTATCCTCGCTTCCCGCGGCTGGCCCCAACTTGACGCAGCCAGCAGCGGGGTGCGGTGCTGCATTCGAACCGCCACCCATTCCTCCGGTTGACGGTTTTCCTCCATCCTCCTAGCATGGAGGTTCGAGGTTTGTCCCCGCGCATGGCGACCATTGACGAAGAGCTGGCTACACTCGAAAAAGATATTCGACAGCTCAAGGTGGAATACGATCAGTATTTCGGCGGCGGCCGGAAGCGTCCGCCCACGGAAATTGAATGGCGCATTGACATGCTGGTCAAGCGCTACGCCGAACGCGGCGGAGAATTGAAATCCGCGCAGCGCTTTCGCTATAACAATCTCACGCAGACCTACGCAAAATATAAGGATATCTTCCGGAAAAAACTGAAACAGAAGGAAGAGGGCACGATCCAGCGGCATTTCGGAGCGGCGGCGAAGGAGATCGAGGCCGCTCGCACAAAAAAAGAGGCCGAAGAGCACGCAGTGGCGGCCACGGCGGGAGACTCCTCCCCATTCCGTATGACCTGCTCCGAGCCAGAGCGCGAAACCGAGAAAGTCGAGCAGTTGTATCAAGCGTTCTTGCAAGCCAAGCAGACGGCCGGGGAAGCGACGGGGAAACTTTCGCGCTCCAGCTTCAACGAATTCGTGTTGAAGAAAACGAAAGAGCTTCAAAAGCAGAAAAATTGCCGCGACGTCGAATACGTCGTGGAAGTGATCGAAGGTCAGGTCAAGCTCAAAGCCCTCGTAAAATCCTAACAAACCAAGAGTTGCAAGTTTAGCTTCGAAAAGCAATCCAACCGAAATTTCCAGCTTCGAGCTCTAGCCAAGATTCATAGAGTCTTCTCTGTGAGTGTTTTTTCCACATGGCGGTACTTTCCGAATACGCCCCGCGCGCTTACACTGATCTGCTTTTCTCATTTCGGAGGATTCCATGGCGGTGCAGCGCGCGCTAATCAGCGTGTTTGACAAGACTGGAATCGTGGAATTTGCCAGGCGCTTGGCCGCGCTGAAGATCGAGATTCTTTCGACCGGGGGAACCGCCAAGCTGCTGCGCGAAGCGGGAATCCCCGTGCGCGACGTTTCCGATTTCACCGGGTGGCCCGAAATGCTCGGTGGACGCGTCAAGACGCTCCATCCGAAAGTGCACGGCGGACTGCTCTTTCGCCGCGGCCACGCAGAAGACCAGAAGCAAGCGGCGGAGCATGGAATCGCGCCGATCGATCTGGTAGTGGTAAATCTGTATCCCTTTGAAGCGACGGCGGCGAAAGCCGGTCTAACGGCCGAAGAGTTGATCGAGAACATCGACATCGGCGGCCCGACAATGCTGCGATCAGCGGCGAAAAATTTCGAAAGCGTCACGGTTGTGACGGACCCGGCGGACTTCGAACGTGTCGCGAGTGAAATCGAGATCGCGGGTGAAACGGCGCTGGCGACGCGCCTGGAGCTCGCGCGAAAAGTCTTTGCGACAACTTCCCGATACGACGGCATGATCGCCATGGAATTGGAGCGGCTGTCGGCTGGCCCAGGAAGTATTGCATTGGCTACGAAGCCGGCGCTGCCGGAACGCGTGCATATCGCGTTGCGCCGGCAACAAGAGTTGCGCTACGGCGAAAATCCTCACCAAGCCGCGGGGTTGTACGTGCCGGCCGGTCGAGCCCCGGAAGGATTGGCGGCGGCCAAGCAGCTTCAGGGAAAGGAACTTTCGTACAACAATCTCGTCGATCTCGAAGCGGCGCGCAGCCTAGCCGCGGAATTCAAGAATCCTGCGGCGGTGATCATCAAGCACAACAATCCCTGCGGCACCGCGGAGCAGGCGACGCTGCTCGAGGCGTACTTGAAAGCGCTCGCATGCGATCCTGTCTCAGCGTTCGGTGGCGTCCTGGCATTCAATCGAGAGGTGGACCCGGCAACGGCGGAAGAAGTTGCGAAATTGTTCGCGGAGTGCGTCGCCGCGCCCGGTTTTGACAGGCGCGCAAAGGAAATCTTCGCCGCGAAAAAGAACTTGCGATTGCTCGAATTGCCGCCCGGAGGCCTGGAACCGGAGCGCGAGCTACAGCTCAAGCGCATTCTTGGCGGAATGCTGGTCCAGCAGCCGGACCTTGGCGAGATTAAGGACGGCGATCTCCGCGCGGTCACGAAACGCGTGCCCACGGCCGAAGAGATGCAAACGATGCACTTCGCGTGGAAAGTCGCGAAGCACGTGAAATCCAATGCCATCGTTTTCGCCAAAAACGGTGCGACGCTGGGCGTTGGCGCAGGCCAGATGAGCCGTGTCGATTCCGTGAAAATCGCGGTGATGAAGGCGCAATCTTCGCTGGCCGGCTCCGTGGTCGCCTCCGACGCCTTCTTTCCCTTTCCCGATGGAGTCGAAGAAGCAGCGAAAGCAGGGGCCACCGCCGTAATCCAGCCGGGAGGCTCCGTCCGCGACTCCGACGTGATCGCCACTGCCGACCGCCTTGGCCTAGCCATGGTCCTCACCGGCATGCGTCACTTTCTGCATTGAGAGATAGAGGTGGCCGGCGAATTGGGGTCGCTTGCCCGCCTGCTGGCCGTCTCCAAGTAGCTGCCGTGAAGTCATCATCCTCACTCAGAAACTGCGCATCGTTTGTACGCGGGACAGGATCTGCAATCGTACTTTCTCCCAAGTTCCTTTCTTGCCCCGCTTGCGCAGCACGCGAAGAATTCCCGCGACGTCCGACAGCGTCGCTCCGGCTCCGACGCGGCATGCAGCGGCTGCTCCGGCGGCGTTGGCGGCAAGCGCTGCTTCGAGCGTCGACCACCCTCGCAAGCGAGCCTGCAGAAATACCGCGGTGAACGCGTCACCAGCGCCGGTTGAATCCACCGCGCGAACGTCGAACGAAGGAATCTCGCGGAGAATTCCTCCATCCGAGATGAGGCATCCGCGTTTTCCTAATTTCATCACGATTTCTTTCGCCCCCGCCCGCTGGAATTGCAGAAAAGACTTGCTTGCGTTGCGCTGACCCGTGAGGACGGCGGCTTCCTCGCTGCTTACAAACAGAAGATCCACTTGGGGGAGTAGACGGAGGATTTCTTGGGGAATTCTTTTGCACGGCTCCATCCCAACATCGAAAGAAACCCATTTGCCGTGTGAATGAAACTGGTGCAGGATCTGCCTCGCCATTTTTTCAGGCCCCGGATTCAGAAAGCTGTAACCCACAAGATGCGCGGCAGTGAATGAAAGAAGCGAATTGGCGGGAACTTGCCGTGGGTCCATGAATTGATTGGCTCCGCGGCTGCCGAAAAACGTCCGTTGGCCGTCGGGAGTAACACTAATATAAAGAAGACCAGTGAGGGAGAGAGAACTGCGCTGCACGCTGACAACGTCAACGCCCGTTCTTCTTAGTGTATCGAGCAGCAGGTCGCCAAGACGGTCCTGGCCCACGCAGCCCAGCAAACGAACCTTGATCCCCCAGGGCGCTATGGCCAGGGCGCAGTTCGCGCCAACGCCGCCGCAATTCAGCTCCAGTTGTGGGCAGAGCCCCTCGCCGCCGGGGACCGGCCAGGCGTCCACGCGGCCAATCACGTCCACATTGAGATCGCCAAAAACGAGAAGGCTTGCGGCGGAAACTCTTTTGCGGCCCATGGCAGCGGCATCTTATCATTCCTTAACACGGGGCCGCCGCAAGGTGGCCTGAGCACTGCGTGGGCCGCGCGTTATCGGATTCGCGCGTGGCGTTTTCTCGTGATAAGACGCAGGTGCGTGCTTGGAGGAACCGGTTGGAGAAATTTCTCACCGTTCGTGAAGACGTAGCCGCTGCGATTCCCGCAGGACAGCCGGTCGTGGCCCTGGAGTCCACTGTGATAGCCCACGGACTGCCGCGGCCGCTGAATCTGCAAACCGCTTGCGCGATGGAATCTGCGGTGCGGGAGGCGGGAGCGACACCGGCCACGGTCGGTGTCTTGAATGGGCAACTTGTTGTTGGGCTCTCCCCGGAACAGATCGCGTTTCTTTCGGAGGCGGAAAGCGTAGCAAAAGTAAGCCGCGCGGATTTGGCCTCGGTCCTCGCATCTGGCATGCCGGGCGCAACGACGGTTGCGGGCACGATGATCGCCGCGGAGATGGCTGGAATACGCATCTTCGCCACGGGTGGAATTGGTGGCGTGCATCGCGGTGGCGAGAATTCCATGGATATTTCGGCAGACCTGACGGAACTCGCGCGCACCCCTGTGGCCGTGGTTTGTGCGGGCGCGAAGGCGATCCTTGATCTGTCGCGAACGCTGGAAGTGCTTGAGACTTTCGGTGTGCCAGTCGTGGGTTACGCGACAAAAGAGTTTCCAGCGTTTTATTCAAGAGAAAGCGGCCTGCAGCTTGTGCATCGCGTGGACACACCGGAGGAAGCTGCAAAGGTCATGAAAGTTCAGTGGGGATCGGGAAAACGCGGCGTGAACGAGGGAACAAGAACGGGCATCCTGTTTGCCAATCCCGCGCCCAGGGAAAGCGCCCTTCCGCGCGGCGAAATCGATGCATTCGTCGCCGCGGCATTGCAGGCTGCCAACACGGCCGGAGTGCGAGGAAAGGACTTCACGCCGTTCTTGCTGCAAGAAGTGGCAAGATTGAGCGGCGGAAAGACGTTGAAGGCCAACATCGCACTTCTTGTCGCGAACGCAACTTTGGCGGGGCAAATTGCCGTTGCGTATCATGCTCATGCGTAGAGAGATGGACCTTCGCCAAGTTTCCTCCTTTTATCCCCTCTTTTGATGGCCATCCTGCATCCCAGAGAAGGGGCAGTGGATCCTTTTGCTCTCGCTCAGCATCCATTGAATAGCAAGCGATGTTCGTAAACGCAAACCGGGAGGCGAAACGATGGCCGGCAATCGCGAAGGCATAAAGATTGTTCTACAAGTCGGTGCCGAACTGCGCATTCGAAACAATGGCGACGTGACCATGGACAATCCCGAACTGGAATTGGCGAGCGACGATCGGGCCGCCGACGCGGTTCTGCTCTACCGCTTCGACGAAGAAACAAAGGAGCACATCCTCCGTCTGGTCGAGCCTGTCGCCGACCACAAACATGTGAAAGTTCACCGCGCCAACGATTGACAGATCCAATCGAGCTACCCGCTTTCAACGTTTCTCCGCCAGCCTGCATCCTATCTGCGGCGGGCGCCCAAGCTCTGGAAACGTCTAGCATTTGGCTTTTGACCGCGTTTCGGCCGCATGGGATAATTTAGGTTTCTGGGGCTACGATGAACCTTCGACAGATTACTCTCGCCGTCGTATTGATGGGTGTCTCGAGTTCAGCTGCCATGGCGCAAGCGCCGCAAGACCAGCTGACCGACCCGAAAACCGCCGCCTCCTCTAAAGGCTCCTTTAACGATTCCGAGCGCGCCGAGGCTTATTACAACTTCACGATAGGCCATATCTACGAACAGCAATACGAGGCGACCAGCAGCGCCGAATACGCGACCAAGTCCATCGAGGCGTACAAGAAAGCCTATGCGCTGGACCCGAAATCGCAGGTCATCGGTGAGCGGCTGGCGGAGATGTATTGGAAAGCACAGCGGATTCGCGATGCCGTCGCGGAAGCCCAGGAAATCCTGAAACGCGACCCGGACAACGTGCAATCGCGGCGATTGCTGGGGCGAATCTATTTACGGAGCTTGGGAGACGTCAGCGCCACCAACGGCCAGCCGGAAACGGTGAACCGGGCCATCGAGCAGTACCGCGAGATCAACCGCCTTGATCCTTCGGATACCGAATCCGCCCTGTGGCTGGCGCGGCTTTACCGCCTCAAGAACGAACACGACAAGGCCGAACAGGTTTTGAGGAGCATCCTAAAGTCCGATCCGGAAAACGAACCGGCCATCGAGCAACTGACGCAGTTGCTGATGGACGAGGGCAAATCCGCTGAGGCGGTCACGCTGCTGGAAGGAATCACCGCTCATTCTCCTTCGCCGGTGCTGCTGGATCTTCAGGGCGATGCCTACACGCAAACGCATGAGCTCACGAAGGCGGAACAAGCCTACCGCAAGGCCGTGGAGCTCGATCCATCGGAGCTAAGCCACCAGCGCGGGCTGGGGCAGACCTTGCTGGCCGAAGAAAAATTCCCCGAAGCTTTGAAAGTTTACCAGAAGCTTTCCGATGTGATGCCGGACGACTCGGACGTCTATCTGCGAATCGCGCAGATTTACCGCGAGCTGCATCAGCTCGATAAAGCCGAAGAAAATCTCGTGAAGGCCCGGCAGTACGCTCCTGGCAGCCTGGAAGTGATGTACAACGAAGCGATGCTCTACCAGGCGCAGGGGCGTTACGAGGACGCCATCCGCGTCTTGTCGGATGCGGTGACGGGCATCAAGGGGCAGTCTCCCGCTCTGCCGTCGCGTCGGCGGTCCCTGTCGATTCTGTATCAGCAGCTTGGCCAGCTTTATCGCGATACCCAGAATTATCAAGCGTCGATTTTTACCTTTGAAGAATTGGGGCATCTCGGCGAGGAAGAGGATCGTCGCGCGCGCATGATGATCATGGATACCTACCGCGCCGCAAAGGATTTGCCTAAAGCGCTGCAGACCGGCAAGGAAGCACTGACGAAATACCCTGCCGATCCCTCGATTCGAACGAGTCAGGCCCTGTTGCTCGGCGAAAATGGGCAGACGGACGACGCTGTCAAGATGCTGAAGGCTCAGTTGCATGGCGATACCGGAGACCGCGAGATCTATCTGAACGTCGCACAGGTGTATGAACGCGGGCGGCGCTACAGGGAGGCCGAGGAATCGGCGCACGCCGCGGAAGTGCTGCCGGGCCAGGCGCGTGAAAAAGAAATGGTGTGGTTCCTGCTCGGCGCGATCTACGAGCGGCAGAAGTTATTTGACAAGGCCGAAGAGCAATTCAAGAAAGTCCTGGCCGTGAATCCGAAGAACGCTCCAGTACTGAATTATTACGGCTACATGCTGGGCGATCTGGGAATACGGCTTGACGAAGCGGAAGCCCTGGTCCAGCAGGCGCTGAAGGAAGACCCTTTCAACGGCGCGTATCTCGACAGTCTCGGCTGGATTTATTTCAAAGAGAACAAGCTGAGCGCGTCCGAAACCACCTTGCGGAAAGCCGTGGCGCGCGAAAAGCACGACGCGACGATTCATTCGCACCTTGGCGATCTCTACGCCAAGATGGGCCGGAGCGAGCTGGCGGCCGCCGAGTGGGAAAAGTCGCTCCTGGAGTGGCACCGCTCGCTGCCTGCCGACATGGAAGCCGACAAGGTCGCGGAACTCGAAAAGAAAATCTCCCAATCGAAGCATCGCGTGGCCCAAAAATCCACGGCGAACGACGCCAAGCCCTAATCCAGCGCATGCCCGATGTCCGCATCCCCGCGTTCGCAAAAATCAACCTCCGCCTGGATATACTCGGTAAACGCACCGATGGCTTTCACGAATTACGGACTATTTTTCAGACCATCTCTTTGCATGACGATTTGCGGCTGCGGCCGTCGCGCTCGCAGGAAATTTCACTGACCGTTGAAGGGAACCAGCCGCTTTCTGCGGAACCGCCGGAAAAAAATCTTGTGTATCGCGCCGTGGATGCGCTGCGTCGCGAACTGAAAATCCGCGCTGGCGTCCGAATAGAGCTCAAGAAATCGATCCCCGCGGGCCGGGGCCTCGGTGGAGGATCGAGTGACGCTGCCGCGGCGCTGCTGGGCTATCTGCGATTGACGAAGAAGCGATTGCCAGCCGCGCGGCTCCTGGAAATTGCCTCATCGCTGGGCGCCGACGTGCCGTTTTTCCTGCTGGGCGGGCGGGCGCTCGGAGTAAACAAAGGCGACGAAATCTATCCCCTGCCGGACATCCCGAAGCTGCAGATTCTGGTTGTCTCGCCAAAAGAGATCCATGTGCCGACGCCGGATGCCTACCGCTGGCTGGAGGCCAAGCCGCTCGCGTTGACAAATTCTGCGGGAACCTCTAAACTCTTTGAGTTCTGTGCTCTATCCTGGAGCGCGCACGGGAGCGGCCTTTCGAACGATTTCGAAGGACCGGTTTTCCAGCGGCATACCCGGCTTGATCAAATCAAGCGGGAGTTGCTCCAAAGAGGAGCTGCAGAAGCCTCGCTGGCGGGTAGCGGTTCGGCGGTGTTTGGAGTTTTCCCGAGCCCAGCGATGGCGCGCCGAGCCGCTGTTGGGTTTCCGCACGAAGTCGACAGTTAAAAGTTGAAAAAATGGGGACAAGTGAAATGCTCGCGATACCTTCCCCCGTTTCTTGAGTTTTAGCTTTCACTGTCAACTGTCAACTTTCAACTGTGTCCAAAACAGGAATTGCAGAGTTTGAGTTGTTCAGGGGGCGCGAGCGTCGTGAACGACGACCGATTCAAGATTTTCTCAGGGACCGCGAATCCGGTATTGGCGCAAAGCATTTGCAAGGAATTGGGTGTGCCGCTCGGCAAGGCGCTCCTAGGGCGCTTTAGCGACGGCGAAATTTATTTTCAGATTTTGGAAAACGTTCGCGGAGCGGACGTTTTCGTCGTGCAGCCGTGCCATGCTCCGGTGGACTGTCATCTACTGGAACTGTTGCTCATGATTGACGCCTTCAAGAGGGCGTCGGCATGGCGGATTACGGCGGTGCTGCCGTATTACTGCTACGCGCGGCAGGACCGCAAAGACAAGCCGCGAGTTCCAATCTCCGCAAAGCTGGTGGCGGACTTGCTGGAAACCGCGGGCGCGAGCCGCGCGCTGACTTTGGATTTGCACGCGCCGCAGATTCAAGGCTATTTCGATGTGCCCGTGGATCACTTGTATGGCTCGCCGGTGCTGGTCGAGCATTTCCGGCAGTTGAATTTGCCGAACCTGACAGTAGTTTCGCCGGATGCCGGCGGCGTCGAGCGCGCGCGGTTTTTCGCGAAGAAGCTGGATGCGCCGCTGGCCATCGTGGACAAGCGCCGCGTGGACGTGGACGTAAGCGAAGTGATGAACCTGATCGGAGACGTGCGCGGGCGCAGCACGCTGATCGTGGACGACATCATTGATACGGCAGGGACGCTGGTGAAAACCGCGGAAGCCCTGCTCAGGGAAGGCGCCACGCAGGTGTTTGCGGCGTGCACACACGCGGTGCTCTCCGGGCCGGCCGTCGAGCGCATCGAGAAGTCAAACATCACGGAGATTGTGGCGACGGATTCCGTGCCGCTGACCGATGCGGCGAAGAAGATGGGGAAGATCAAAGTCCTGAGCGTCGCGGATTTGCTGGCCCGCGGGATTCGCTCGATTCACGAGGAGACTTCGATCAGCGAGCTCTTTATTTGATTTGTAGGACAGACATTCCAGTCTGTCCTCTGTGAAATTGCAGGAAAGACAAGCGGACAGGCAAGAACGCCTGTCCCACCTGGAATTCAAGAAGGGAAGAAGGACATGGCAGAGAAGGCAGAGAAAATTGTAGTGGAAGGCGCCCCGCGCAGCACGCGCGGCAAGAATGAAGCGCGGCGGCTGCGGCAGACGGGCAAAGTGCCGGCAGTATTGTATGGCGGCAAGGGCCAGTCTATCACCCTGGCGGTGAATGCCAAGCAGGTTGCCGCGATTCTACGGTCCGAGAGCGGACACAACACGCTGTTTCAGGTGGATCTCGGCGGCAAGCACGAGCCGGCAATCCTGAAGGATTGGCTGGTCGACCCCGTCTCCGGAAAATTGCTGCACGTGGATCTTCTGCGTGTGGCCATGGACGTGCGCATGCGCGTGAAAGTTCCCGTGCATACGTTCGGCGAGCCCGCCGGCGTGAAGGTGCAAGGCGGCGTCTTCGAAGTCGTCACCCGCGAAGTGGAAGTCGAGTGCTTGCCCGCGGACATTCCCACGGAATTCCGTGTCGACGTGAGCGGCCTGATGCTTAACGCGCAATTGCGCGCGGGCGAATTGCAGATAGACACCACCAAGATCAAGTTGATCACCGAACCTGAACGCGTGCTCGCGCACGTCGTCACGCTCAAGGTCGAAGAAGAAAAGCCTGTGGAAGCCGTGGCAGCGGAAACGGCAACGCCCGCCGAACCCGAAGTCATCAAGAAGGGCAAAAAGGAAGTGGAAGGCGAAGAAGGCGCCGAAGAGGAAGGCAAGCCCAAGGCGGAGAAGGGCGACAAAGGCGACAAGGGCGAAAAGAAAAAATAACGCTTGCCGTTCGAATCATGGACGGCTGGAAAAAGGTCTATGCGGCTCATTGTCGGACTTGGGAATCCCGATCCGGAGTATCAGTGGACGCCGCATAACCTGGGTTTCATGGCCGTGGATGAACTCGCGAATCGCAGCGGGATTCGCGTGGAACGGCCCGAAGGTAAGGCGCTGGTGGGCCGGGGAAAAATTGCCGGGGAAGAAGTCATCCTGGCAAAGCCGCAGACGTACATGAATCTCAGCGGCATTTCGATCCGGGAGCTTTTGGGGAAGTACGAGCTGGATGTGCGGGATTTGCTGGTGATGTGGGACGAAGCGCAACTGCCGCTGGGGACGATTCGGATTCATCCCGAGGGCAGCGCGGGAAGCCACAACGGCGCGAAGTCGGTGATCAGCTCGGTCGGCACCGAGGAATTTGCAAGGCTGCGTTTGGGTTGCGGGCCGGATCATCCGTTGAGCAGCCGCAAGGAATACGTGCTGCGGCCGATGAAAGAGTCGGAGCTGGAAATTGCTTCGGAAATGATCGGCGAAGCGGGAGATGCCGTGGAGATGATCCTGAGTCAGGGACTCGATGCGGCGATGACGAAGTACAACCGGCGAAAACCGTCGGAGCCGGAAGAACCGGAAGAAAAGTAAGAACGATTTTGCCGGGCTGCGCGCCCGGAAGTGGTTTGAAGCGGCGCCGATTCGTTCGGCGCGAAAAGAAAAAGAGGTCATCATGGAAGAGCGTTACTACGATTTGGTTTTTATCGTGCGGCCGGCGACGCCGGAAGACGAGATCAAGAAAGTGCTTACGGTCATCGAGCACACGGTCGCGGAAAAGGGCGGCAAGATCGAAAAGACCGAGCACTGGGGCACGCGGAAGCTCGCGTACCGCGTGGCCAAGCACCGCGAAGGCATTTACGTGCACCAGGAAATCCGCACCATGCACGGCGAACTGATCGCCGAGCTGGAGCGGCGCCTGCGCGTGCAGGACAACGTGATCAAGTATCAAACCGTTCGTCTGGACGAAGATTTGAAGCGCCAGAAAAAGCTTTCGCTGAAGCGTGAGAAGCGCGCGGCGCGGCGTCCGCGCCGCACCACGCCTGCTCCTGCGCCAACGGCGGCAGCGCCGGAGCAAGCCGCGGCGACAAGTTAATAGTTGGCGCGCTGAGATATTTTTTGAATTGAGCAAAGTGACTCCGGTTGACCGGTCACGAAAAATTTGTTCCCGGCTAGGCCGGGGCGATAAGTGAAAGGGTGAAGCGTATGGCAGAGGAACAGAAACAAGCATCAGCGCCGGGCGGAGCGCCACGGCGTGAAGGCGGTCACGGCGGTCCGGGTGGCGGGCACGGTGGTCCGCGGCGTGAGGGTGGACCGGGAGGCGGCGGTCCGGGTGGTCCCGGAGGCCGGCCACGCGGCAAGCGCCAGTATTTCCGGAAGAAAAAGGTTTGCAAGTTCTGCGTCGAGAAGATGGACTTCATCGATTACAAACGCGCGGACATTCTTTCCCAGTTCGTGCAGGAACGCGGGAAGATTCTGCCGCGGCGGATGACGGGCGTTTGCGCGCGGCACCAGCGCTGGCTGGGCGTGGCGATCAAGCGGGCGCGCAACATCGCGCTGTTGCCCTTTGCAGGGAGCGCGGCGGGCACCCAAGCACCGCGCGTGGTTGTTCCAGGTGCGGCCCATCCCGCGCCCGCGCATGTAACACCAGCGCCGGCGGCAGTGACACCGGCGCCCGCAGCCGAAGCGCCGAAGGCCTGAGAGAACAGGAGCATAGAGAGAAGACATGCAAATCATTCTTCAGGAAGACGTCGAAAAGCTGGGCAACCGCGGCGACGTGGTCACGGTGAAGCCGGGCTATGCGCGCAATTTTCTTTTGCCGCAAAAGCTTGCAGTAGAGGCTACAGCAGGAAACTTAAAGGCGATCGAGCGGATTCGCACTTCGCTGGCCAAGAAAACCGCAACAGAGCTGGAAGCTGCGCAGAAGCAAGCCGAGTTGCTCAACGGAATTTCGCTGAAGTTCGCGCGCAAGACCGGCGAGAACGATCAGATGTTCGGGTCGGTCACTTCCGCCGACATCGCGGAAGGACTGGCGGCACAAGGCTTCAAGATTGACAAGCGCCAAGCGCAGCTTGGCGAGCCGCTCAAGACCATCGGCGAATTTCCGGTAACGATCAGAGTGTTCCGCGACGTGACCGCGCAAATCAAGGTGACGGTCGAAAAAGAAACGTAGAGAGTCATTCGACCATAGGTTTAGAGAATTCCTCAACAGGGGCGCAGCATGGTGCGCCCCTACATTTTTTTGTGACTTGCTCGCTGCATTACATCGTCAGGACGACGCGGAATTCGGCTTTGCCACTCATCATGCGGGCGTAGGCTTCGGCGGCTTTTTCCAGGGGAAATTTCTCGATCATGGGGCGGACGCCGGTCATCTCGGCGAAGCGCAGGGTGTCTTCCGAATCCGTGGGAATGCCGCCGGGCCAGCCCTGGACTCTTCTTCGCCCCACGATAAGTTGAAGTGGCGAAGCTTCAATCGGGCCCTGGCCCGCACCGACAACCAGCAGCGTTCCGTTCAAGCTGAGACCGCCGACCAGCTCGGACATGGATTTTGAATCCGTGGCAGTGGCCAGAATCACGCGGGCGCCGCCGAGTTTCTGGAGTTCTTCCGCGGCGTTGGTGGCTTTGCTGTCAATGTACAAGTGCGCGCCGAGTTTCTTAGCGAGAGCGGCCTTCTGTGAACCGCGGCCGACGGCGGCGACTTTGTATCCGAACTTGTTGGCAAACTGAATTCCGAGATGCCCGAGGCCGCCGATGCCTTGGACGGCAACGAGGTCTGAAGGCAATGCGCCGCTGTGGCGCAGGGCGTTGAAGGTGGTGACGCCCGCGCAAAGGAGCGGGCCGGCTTCCACGGCGTCGAGGCTTTCCGGCATTGCGGCGAGCGCTTCCACCGGAGCGATCATGTATTCCTGATAGCCGCCATCGAAGCTGATTCCGCAAATTTTCGCGTTGCGGCAATTGGCGAAATCACCGCGGCGGCACGGGAGGCAAGTGCCGTCCTGGCCGCCGTGCCAGCCGACGCCGACGCGCTGGCCTTTTTTCCAGCCGGTGACGCCGGAGCCGACGTCATCGATCACGCCGGCGACTTCGTGTCCGGGTGCGCGGGGATATTGAATGCCGGGCCAGTATCCTTCTTTTACGAGGCTGTCGCTGTGACAGATGCCGCAAGCCTGCACGCGAATGCGCACGTGACCGGCGCCAGGATTGAGAATTTCGCGTTCCACAATTTCAAAATCCGCTCCAGGTTTCGGCACCAGCGCTACTTTCATTTTTGCCATCGAGACTCTCCCCTCTATTCTGGACTCGCAGATAGAGTTTCGATGCTCACGCTGTGCAAAGCGGCACATTTTTCAGAACAACGGAGACGGGAAGCAGTGAAAAACTTTGCGTAGAGAAACTGAAAAAAAAGTTTTGCACATTTTCCGAAATCTTGCACACCCATTCCAATTGACATGCGCCCTGCTCCCGCACACAATGCGTCCAACGATCACAAAGCAGCAAACAGGAATTGGTCGAGCCCATCACAACTATCCTCGCCACCTGAATTTTTTGCCTGCCGCGTTTCCGAGCGCAAACCAATCTTGCGCGGCAAAAGAAGTCGTGTTATCGTAGGCGAACAAAAAGCGAATTACAAGAAACACTTTCAATGCCTGTTGACGCCACACTCGAAAAACCTTTGCCGAATAACCTGGATGCGGAGCGTTCGGTTCTTGGCGCGATTCTGCTGGATAACAACGCGCTGAATCCGGCGATCGAGCATCTGCGGCCGGAGGATTTTTTTCTGGACCAGCACCGGCGGGTGTTTACGCAAATGATCGCGCTGGGCGAGGTGCAGCAGGCCATCGACCTAGTAACACTGACCGAGGAGCTGAACCGCAAGGGCGACCTGGAAGCGTCCGGGGGCGCGCCGTACCTGGCGTCGCTGGCGGACGGCATGCCGAAGGTCACGAACATCGAGCACTACGCGCGCATCGTCAAGGAAAAGGCGATCCTGCGGAACCTGATTCACGCCACGCACAACATTCAGCAACGCGCGTTCGAGGGCGAGGACGGGGCGGACGCGATTCTGGATAACGCGGAGTCTTCGATCTTTGCGCTGGCGGAAGACCGCGTGCGTGCGGGGCTGATCCCGATAAAAGACATTGTTCGGGACAATTTCGAGCGCCTGGAAAGAATCTTCCGTGAAGGGAAGAGCATCACCGGAATTCCGACGGGTTACGTCGAGCTGGACAAGCTCACGTCCGGCCTGCAGCCATCCGAGCTGCTAATTCTGGCAGCGCGGCCTTCGCAGGGGAAGACGGCGCTGGCGCTGAACCTGATGGAAAACATCGCGATTCGCGGCGGGCATCCGGTGGCGATGTTCAGCCTGGAAATGTCCAAGGAATCGCTGCTGCAGCGGCTGGTGGCTTCCGTGGCGCAGATTGACGCGCACAAATTCCGCACCGGGCATTTGAGCAAGGAAGACTGGCGGCGAATGACGGAATCGCTGGGAACAATTTCATCGGCGCCGCTATGGATCGATGATGCGGGATCGATCAGCGTGCTGGAAATCGGCGCCAAGGCTCGCCGGCTGAAGCGTGACAAGGGATTGTCCATGCTGGTGGTGGACTATCTCCAGTTGATTACGGCGCGAGGACGCTTCGGAAACCGCCAGGAAGAAGTGTCCAGCATCTCGCGCAGCTTGAAAGGACTGGCAAAGGAGCTGCAGATTCCCGTGCTCGTGCTTAGCCAGCTTACGCGCGCGCCGGAGCGCGACGAGCGCGGGCCACAACTTTCGGATTTGCGCGAGTCCGGCGCCATCGAACAGGACGCCGACGTGGTGATGTTCATCTACCGGCCGCATTTCTTCAAAGCAGGGGCGACGCCGGAAGAGAGAGAAGAGACGGAGCTGCGAATCGCCAAGCAGCGAAATGGCCCGACGGATATGGTGAAGTTCGTGTTTCGTAGCCGGTTCACGCGGTTTGAAGAGGCGGCGCCGGATGCGTTCTCGCAGTTTGCCCCGGACGAAATGTGATTTTCGAGGTAGGCAGGAATGACCAGACAACGACTACACATTCATCAGCTTAGCCGACTAGCATTCGCTCAGGTTGCGGATTGGAACCGGATTCTGAACGAACTCAAATCCGCGCGTAAGCAAATGTTTTGGAGCTACAAACCTCTGCGATCGGGAGCATTTAACCTGCTACAAGCCGAGGATAGCGAACAGGCGCAAGAGATCTACAGATGTGTGGCTGAGCTTGCAAAGAAGGCGGGGGAGCACAGTGTGCCCGTGCAAACGTCGCAGCGCTTCAGGTGTTCGAGAATCGATTTCTTCGGTCAATCTACAGCCCGAAGGATAATTTTATGGAATTCACGGCGCCCGGAATCGATTTTGGCGGCACGGAATTAGTCGGGGGTCCCCATTTCAGCGTAGCGGATAAAGCGTCTGAGACTAAGTTCGTATATTTGCACTCCTCGAGGTGGGAAAAAGACCAAACAGAGGCGTTTTGCGAGCTTCTCGCCGTAGTGCTTGAGAAGAAATTCAAGGCCGGTGCGCGTGATTGTGGTTCCTTGACTTGCGAACTGGCAAACGTATCCCATGGAAATCAAAACCTAGGGTACGCCGCAAATGCGAGCAGGCCGCCAGACTACTGGCACGCCTCAGAAGCGTAAGCCTGGAGAGTGAAAGTGAATAAATTCTCAGTAAGAAGGAACCTCGTCGGTCGAATTTGTAAAATGAACTGAAAAATGGAAATAGCAGTGCTAGACATCCTAGATTACAGCAACCAAATTGAGCTAAATCAACTCCGGCGGACGATTAGATATGCCGGCCTTCGCTGCCTATCACCAGCGGAGATGATTAGCAAGATTTTGGACACTACGGACGAAGATGACCGGTCGGCTTACATAAGTCGACTTCTGGAATTGAGTCTTAACAAGCCAGAGCTCGACTTACTCCAGGGGGCCATGACCACTCTTGTAAGGCAGTCTGAGAAGGCCCCATCAGGGCTAAAGAGGAGACTTGACCGTGCGGTGCTACGCCTTGTCCGAATGCTACCATCAAGGCTCGCAACCACCTTCGCGGGACCTTACATAGGTCATCGCCAAAAGACCAGACGAAAATGGGCCTACTCGGCTCTTCGGACCAAGCGGATTCCCCGAAGAATGGCGAGAGAGTTGGTGAGGGTGTTCCGCAGAACTGGCGACCAAGAAGCGCTTGAATTGATCGCTCGCAATCCGAAACATGTTCCCGAAGTTGATCCAGAGTTCCTCTTGATGAACATCAAAGAAAGATACTGGAGGGGGCGCGCAATGGAGGCACTCCTGGTTCACAAGCCGTTCGTAGCTCTTGCCTTGGCTGGCCGGTACCCATTCGAGTTTGCCCACGCGGTAGGAAGGACGGGTGACAAAGCCTTTCGTGACCCTCTTTGCGACCTTTTGCAGACGAATTTCGGTGATCTAGAATTCCTTTCAATCTATGCCTACGCACTGGGCAAGATAGGGGCGAGCGAGAAACTGGAGTCACTTAAGACCTTAATTCCCGAAGCCCGGGACTTTCCTGACGTTCCTTGACCTACCAAGGCCGAGGCTGTGTCGGCCCTGACGCAAGTGCTGTGCTTTATACGCAACTCGCCGCGATGCCTTCCAATCCTTTGCTCTAAGAAGATGCTGAAACCTATGGGGTTAGCCTCTTATTTCGCGCCACGTCTTTTGGCTGCCGACTTGCGTCAGACTTGGGTGTTGCCTTTCACGCGGCAGCCAATACGGCTGTCGGCTGGCGGCGATGGGATGTCGTAAACTAATTTATTCGGAAGGCACATGGCAGGCACACAAAAGAGTCCCCGCAAAGAAGTGCGACGCCCGGTATGGGCGGAAGTTTCGCTTGGCGCGCTGGCCTACAATTTGGAAGCGATTCGCAAATACGTGAATCCACCACATGAGAAGCGCAAAACGCCGCGCAAGATTCTCTGCATCGTCAAAGGCAACGGCTACGGGCACGGCGGGCCGGAAGTGGCCAGGGCTCTGGAGAAGGCTGGCTCGGACTGGTTTGGTGTGACGTGCACGGACGAGGGCATCGCGGTTCGACAGAATGGCGTGCGAAAGCCGATCCTGGTGCTTACGAGTTTCGTGCCGGGAGAAGAGTCGCGGCTGGTGGAACACGACCTGACGGCGGTGATTCACCGCTGCGAACAGTTGGAATTATTGAATCGGGCAGCGGCGCACCGCGGCGGCAAGAAGGCCACGCCGTTTCACTTGAAAATCGATACGGGAATGAACCGGCTGGGAGTCGCTTCCAGCGACATGGATTGCTTCGCGCGGCAATTGGGGAAGTGCAAGCACCTGAGGCTAACCGGCATTTTTTCGCACTTTGCATCGTCGGAAGTTTTCACGGATACCGCGGTTGGCCAGCAGACACGCGAACAGGAAGAGCGATTTTACGCGGCGCTCGCGCGGCTGCGTGCCTTGGGAATCGATCCAGGCGTTGTGCACCTGGCGAACAGCGCGGCGATCGTGACGCGGCCGGAAACCTGGGCGGACATGGTGCGGCCCGGAGTGATTTTGTATGGTTACCATCCGGGCTACGATCCCGCGGAAAAGCGGGAGGAAGCCGAACGGCGGCTGCCGCTAAAGCCGGTGATGAGTTTGCGCTCGCGGATCATCAGCATTCGGAACGTCCCTGCAGGCGCGGGAGTGGGGTACAACGCGACGTTCGTGGCCAAGCGGCCGTCGCGCATCGGGGTTCTAGCCGCGGGGTATGGGGATGGAATCCACCGGTCGCTAGGGAATCGCGGGAACGTGTTGCTGCGCGGGAAGCTCGCGCCGATCGTCGGCATCATCTCGATGGACGTGACGATGATCGATGTCACCGACATCGAGGGTGCGGAGATCGGCGACGTGGCCACAATCCACGGGACAGACGGCAAGGAAATGCTGCCGGCAAATCGCGTGGCGCGCAGCATCGGGACAGTGACGTCGGATCTGCTGTGCGCCGTGAGCCAGCGCGTACCGCGGCTCTACGTCCGATAATAGGAAAATCCCATCCGCGGCATCGGCAAATTTTCTTCCACGAATCTGATACCTGCTTGACGTCACATCATTCAGAGAGTATATAAACCACGGTAACGCGAAGCGGCGTTCCACATCCCGCATCGGCCCTCTCCCAACCTCTCCGCTCCTGCGGGCTGGCTGTAGCGATTTTGCAGTGAAAGCTCGAAACTGTGAGGTCGTATGAGCCGGATTATTTCTGAAGCCCAGCGGCGTTTACATTCTCCGGAATCCAGAGTTTCAAGCCAACGTGGAGATCATGCGGTTCACGCGCGAACTGCCTGGGCATCAAACAGGGCTTGGGATTTCTGGGTCGTGCGCGTGTTTTTAATGGGGTGCACGGGAGGAGTAAGTTACACGCTGGGGCCGTTCGGCCTGAGAGGATGGCAGGCGGCCGGCGTGGGGTTTCTGATCGGCCTGGTGGTGCTGCTGGCGGAGTTGCGGCTGCGCCAGGCAGCGCTGGGCGGGCTGTTAGGAGGAGCATTTGGAGCAGTCCTCGGCGTATTCGCCGCGCTGCTTGTAACGCTGGTGATCTCCCGCACGGATGAGCGCGAACCGACAAAGTCTTTTCTCGAATTCGCGGCACTCTTTGCTTTTGGCTATCTCGGGCTCGTGCTGGGCTCACGACGGGGCGGGGAATTGCACATGGACGCTTTGGATGGAATCTTGGGCAAGGAATCTTCGCGCGCGGAATCCCTAAAGCTTCTGGACACCAGCGTACTGATTGACGGCCGAATCGCAGACATATGCGATGCGCAGTTCCTGGAAGGCGTTCTGGGAGTGCCGCAATTCGTGCTGCACGAACTGCGGATGGTGGCGGATTCTGCGGATTCATTGAAACGGCAGCGGGGAAGGCGCGGGCTGGAGGTGCTGCAGAGGATTCAGAAAATGCCGCATGTGAAGGTGCGGATTTTGGAAGAGGATTTTTCTCAGGCCGGAGACGTGGATCACAAACTGGTGGAGCTGGCGCGGCGCACGGGAGCAAAAATAATTACCAACGATTTCAACCTGAACAAAGTGGCGACGGTGCAGGGTCTGTCCGTGCTGAACGTCAACCAACTGGCGCATGTGCTGAAGCCTGTCGTGCTTCCCGGAGAAACCATGCAGGTACTGATTCTTCGCGAAGGCAAGGAAGCGAACCAGGGAGTGGCTTACCTGGATGATGGCACGATGGTCGTCGTGGACGGCGCGCGGCGGATGATCAACAAGAGTGTGGACGTCATCGTGACGTCCGTGCACCAGACCACGGCAGGCAAGATGATTTTTGGCCGCGTGGAAGAACGGGCGGAGCAAACGGCTCCTGCGTTGCGACACGCTGCGGCGGCGGGACGCGGAGAGAGTGGCGGCGTTGCGCGCTCCGATGCAGCGGGCCGGGTAGCATCATCGACGCGGCTTCCAGAGCAGGGCACGCTGGATCGTCAAGCGCGTGCCGTCTTGCCTGAACGCGACGCCGGTTAGCCGATAGCCGCAAAAAAATACAGCCGCACGCTCCGTCAAATTACTTGGTGATGTCGAGGCTAGAGCTGGGATGGCGCGCCACGGGTGCGCATTTCACCCTGCGCCACCGCTTGAGGTACACTCTGAAGTTTGCGAGTCCTCGCCTTGAAGCGTCCGGGCGGAATCGCTCCAAACATGAGCCGAATTGCTGCCATTCTTCCCGCGGCCGGGATGGGAACGCGCATGGGCGCGGAAACGCCCAAGCAGTTTCTGGAGCTGGAAGGAACGCCGATCGTGATCCTGAGCCTGCGGCGAATCGCGGCTTGCCCCCAGGTTACGGACATCATTGTGGCTACGCGGACAGATGAAGTTGCGCGGCTCGAGGAACGAATCAAGCGGGAGAAATTCAAGCAGACGGTGCGGGTCGTGAAAGGCGGCGATTCGCGGCAGGATTCCGTGGCTGCGGCGCTGCGCGAGGTGGCGAACGGCACGGAAATCGTGCTGGTACATGACGCGGTACGGCCTTTCGTGACGCCGGAGCAGATTACGCGAGTGATCGAAGAAGCGCGGCGGTGCGAGGCGGCGATTCTGGGAATCCCGGCGATGGACACGGTCAAGGAAGTGAAGCGCGCCAGTTTGCCGGAGGATGTGGCGTTGATTACCGGAACGGTGCCGCGCGAGCGTGTGGTGCTGGCGCAGACGCCGCAAGCGTTTTCGACGAAGCTTTTGAAGGAAGCGTTTGCGCGGGCGGAGGCGGATGGAGTGAATGCGTCGGATGAGGCGGGACTCGTCGAGCGCCTGGGGCACGATGTTCACGTCGTGCTGGGCTCGGAGCGGAACATGAAGATTACCAAGCCGGCGGACATGGAATTGGCGCGGTTCTACCTGGAACGCGAGCGCCAGAAGGCTTGAGGATGAACTCCAGCTTGCTCAAGAAGATCATCCTGATTTGGATTGCCATCGTATTTTTCGGGAGCATGATGTGGAGACTCGCTTCCACAAACGGGAATCAAACGAGAGAGTTTGAACCCAGCTACAGCGAGTTCATCGCCAAGGTGGACGCTGGCGACGTAAAGGAGGTAACACTCTACTTCTCGACGAACAGCTACGAGCTACAGGGAGAATATGCCCGCCCGGCGAATGGAAAGTTTCATTTGGCGGTTCCCAAGGAAGTGGTTCCTGGATTATTGGGGCAACTGCGCGAGAAAAACGTTGCGGTCAAAGTGAAGGAAATTCGCAGCGGGAACTGGGCGTTGATCTTGTTGAATGCATCTCTATTGATTCTCGTGGTTGGTTTCTGTCTTCTCTTGATATGGCTGATCCGGGCGAATCGGCGACGAGGCGCAGTTGCGGCACCGACCGCGGCTGCAGTACGAACAGGGATCGGGTACGATTTGCATCGATTGGAAGAGGGGAGACCGCTGATCGTTGGCGGGATTGAGCTGCCGTTCGATAAAGGGCCGGTGGGTCATTCGGACGGGGACGTGCTGGCGCACGCGGTTTGCGATGCTCTGCTGGGGGCAGCGGGGCTGGGGGACATCGGGACGCATTTTCCGGACACCGATCCAAAGTGGAAGGGCGCGAACAGCATGGTCTTCCTGGAACACGCGAAGAAATTGCTGGATGAGAAGCAATTTGCGATTGAGCACGTCGATGCAGTGGTGATTACGGAGAAGCCGAAGCTGGGGCCGCATTTTCCGAGGATGCGTGAGGCGCTGGCAAAGGCGCTGGGCGTGGGCGTGGAAAAGATTCATCTGAAAGCCAAGACTAACGAAGGCGTTGACGCGATCGGGCGCGGGGAAGCCATCGCGGCGCATGTGGTTGCTACGCTGAGTTCTCGCTGACCCTTTGAGCTACGCTACAATCTTCTTGATGGTTCCTGCTGATTCTTCTGATGCGCCGCTTGTGGCCGCGAATCCCTTCACTGCGGCCGATATTCTCAGCATACTGCGCGAGCGAGGCTGGCTGATGGCGGAGCCTTCTTTGGAGCAACGTGGCTGGTGCGAACGGGCGGCTTCGATGCTCGGAGGGCACGCTGCAGACCGTGCTGCGCTGGCGGATTTGCTCGGGCTGGTTTTTCAGTATGACGCGCGCGAAATCATTTCTAGGGTAGAGAGCCATGTGGTGCTTTCGCGGTATGCGGCGCGGGGCGTGCTACGGCAAGTCGCGCTAATGCTTCTCGATGGCGCGGCGCTGACGTCAGAACGATTCAAGGAAATCGTCACGGCATTGAAAGACGGCATGGAATTGCGCGGACGCGAACTGTTTCATCCCATGAGGCTGGCTTTGGCGGGACGGGCGGGGGAAGGCGAGTTGGATCGGGTGATCTTGTTGCTTGATGAGGCGGCAGCGCTTTCGTTCGCTGTGCCCGTAAAATCTGCTCGCGAGAGAATTCTTCAATTTTGTTCGGCGCTCGACTAGTTATTGCCACAGACATACAGAGCGTGAAGTGGAGCAGGGAGGACAGGCAGGAATGCCTGTCCTACCAACTGCGCACGCTTTCAACTCCGAACACTCATCTGTAAACTGGCTCCTCGATGGACAAGCTGACTGGCA
>WNFR01000075.1_pt1 | contig 90928 bp, 85 predicted proteins | sample 5400221 | NCBI WGS metagenome assembly WNFR01 (sample SAMN13153357, study PRJNA577476) | soil metagenome | isolation source: 40 cm soil under Madrone tree | place: USA:California | collected 2016-06-14
ACAAAAACGGGCCCCGCCAGCTCCAGGCACCCAGCATACCGCCGAGCAGTACATAGGCAACTGCTGCAAAAGGCCCCACGACGGTTTGAACCGCAAGCCACCGATGACGCTCCTCAGCGCTGAAGTAGTCGCCCATCAGTGCGTTGCCAATTGTGACGATTCCCGCCTCGGCAACGCCGACTACGAAGCGGGTGCCCAGAATCGCATACAGATTGTCTACGAGAAAGGGGCCGAGCCCAAAGGCTGTGAAGCCGGCCAGGGACAAGAGCAGGGCGCGACGGCGCCCGAAACGGTCCGCGATCGCTCCGATGAGCGAGGAGAACAGGGCTACGCAGAGCGACGGGATGGTCAGGATCATCGGCACGAGCCATTGCGCCTGCGGTACATCGCGGAAGCGCTCGAACAGCGTCGGCAGTACGGGCACCAAGGCGGCGATCGCGAGGGTTGGCAGCGTTGCCAGCACCACTAGCACCAAGGCCTGCTGCGTTCCGCCGCCGGGCCGCCCCGTGGCAATTACCTGTCCCAACGCCCGCTCGTCATTTCATCGCCCCCCGACCTGCGCTGGCCGAGACATTTTTCAGTCTCGGTCCGCGCTTGATAAATCAATATACACATTCTATTTATGAATCTCCACCAGGGTTGAGATCCTGCATCCTGGACGACCGGAGTTGCAGTGCGAGCCAATCAGTTAAGCGTGCCGGCGCAGGGCCTTATCGCGACGGGGCCAGCGCCGAAGCGCGCCCTCGCACCATGAGTATTGCCGCGATAAGCACGCAGACGACCCCGAGCACACCGACCGCATAGAGGAATGTGCCGGTAAAGTGTTGAACTGCCAGAACGGTCGGCGGACTCAAGAATTGTGCGACGAAAAAGCAGCTTCCCCAAAGCCCCATGCCGCGCCCACGATGCTCGTAACCGTACTTGTTCAGCGCCCAGTTGATCAGCGTGGGCAGCGTCAGACCATTGCCGTATTGTGCAATGACTCCAAATGGAAGGCCCAAGAGGTAGCCGCTTGACAGCGAAAGCCCGACGTACCCCACCCCGTAGGCAATGAATATAATGGCCAATGTGCCCCGCACCGAGAAGCGCGAGAGTCGGTGGTAAGACCAGCCTCCAACGACGACGCCGACACTCGCAGTGGTGACGACGATGGAGTTCTTCAAAGGGTTGGCCGCACCGAGATCGGAGAAGATGCGGCCAAGCTGCACGGCCTGGACGTAATACAGAATGGCCACCCCGATCGTGACCGCGCCAACATAGGCTGCGGCCATCCAAGGGAACGTGACCTGAGCGACCGCTGAAGACGATTGCGGCTGCACCGGGGGGCGTGCAGGCGCCGGTTCCCACAGGGTAATCGCGGCGAATACCAATACCACCAAGCCCAACGCGTACAGGGCGAACGGGCCCCGCCAACTCCAAGCTCCAAGGGCACCTCCAGCCAAGATCAGCGCGGAAGCGACGATCGGGCCGAACGTCGTCTGCATCCCCAACCATTTCTGGCGTTCTTCGCCCACGAAGTAATCGCCCATCAACGCATTGGAAACGGTCAAAATTGCCGCTTCCGCGATCCCGACTATGAATCGGCTCGCGATGATCGCGTAAAGGCTGTCGAGCATCATCGGCAACAGCCCGAGAAAGGAAAAGCCGACCAGGGCCACGAGCAACAGGGGGCGTCGCCCCCATTTATCGGCGATCAATCCCGTCAGCGGCGCGAATAACGCGATGCACAGCGAAGGAATGGTGAGCACCATCGGCACCAACAAGTCGTGATTGGGCACGTCTTTGAAGTGTTCGAACAACTGCGGCAGATTGGGCACCAGCGACACGATGGCCAGCGCCGGCAACATGGCCAAGCCAATCAAGGTCAGCCCCTGCGCCCTTCCCGCGCGTCGATCCGCCGTCATGGTCATCTCGGTAGCTCTCTTGGCGGCAATCGACCACCGGAGGCCGATGATCGGGTTGCCGTCCGGTGACGTCAATGGCGCGCCCTGTGAACGCCCGCATCAGCCCCACGAAACTCGCGGCGGGCGCTGTTCCACGCGCGATTTATATTAGAATCTATATTCTGAAGTATAGATTAAGCAAGCGCAAGGTCAAGATTTATTTGTGTGAAAGATCCTGCTTTTCATGAATCTCCGACCCTCACGTCAATACGGCGAGTTTCATGCACCGTGGCCTGCGGCCCGATCTCGAGCTCGTTGCCTTCACTGTCAAAGAAGAGGTCGTCACCTTCGCTGGTATCGCGGCGGCGCGCCGTCACCGAGAGTCGCATTAACGGGAGTCAGCGGGCTGCGTGTCCTTTAGCGCGGCTCACCCAGAATCTCGATTTCGTTGCCCTCGCTGTCATTGATCAGGAACGCCGCAACGGGTGATGCCGACTGACCGGAACGCAGAAACGGCCTTGCTCCGCGCTCCTCGAGCAGGTGATAGGTGAGGTCGGCGTCGGGCACCGTGAATACCACGTGTATCCAGCCGCTCCCGCCGGGTGTTGGCAGAACAGCCGCCGGCGCATCACGCAACTGCACGAGCGCCACTCCGTAATCCGGAATCTTCAATTCCGCAAACTGCATCGCACCGCCGCCACGCGAACCGCGCTCCGCCACCGTGAAACCCAGTATGTCCCGGTACCATCGCACCGCACGGTCTATGTCCTTGACCGTCGCCGTGGCATGGTGCGCCTTGAGCTGCAACGGGTTGTCCGGCAGCGCAAACGCCACATAGGCGTTGCCCTGCGGTGCCTTCGGGTTGCGTGCATTGCTCGTGGCGATCACCAAGTACTCCCGGCCGTCGACGGTGTAGATCGCCGGCGTCGCGATCCCGGCGTAGGGCAACTCGTGCTCCCAGAGCAGCTTGCCGGTATCGCGGTCATAGGCACGCAGTCTGTGGTCGAAAATGGTGGCACCGATGAATAGCAGCCCGCTGGCCGTAATGACCGGGCCGCCGTAGTTCTCGCTGCCGGTGTCGGCGATACCGCGCGCGGCCAGCTCCGGATAATTTCCGAGCGGAATCTTCCACAAATATTTGCCGGTGTTCAGGTCGATGGCGTTGAGCGTCCCCCACGGCGGCGCGATAGCCGGATACCCTTCGGGGTCCAAGAATTTGTCATAGCCGGTGAAGCGATAGCGGACCGATTTGCCATTGCTGAAGAAGCTGGCAGTCATGTCGCGCCGGGTTTCCGGCGCTGCCGGCACGTCGGGCGGTGGCGGCTCCACGCCGTTGCTCCGGAGATACTCGGCAAGCGGGGCAAACGCATACGGATGGATTCCTGGGAATGCCGGCATCCGCCCCCTGCCGGTACGGATCACGTCCACGATGTCGGCCGTGCTCATGCGCTTGCCGATGTCGACCAGCGACGGGAAGGCGGGTGGTGATCCCCGCCGGTCGGGACCGTGGCAGGTGGAGCAATGCGACCGATACATCGCGGCGAAGCTGCCATCGCCCTCACCCGATGCGATCAGACTTCCCGACCAGGCAACGTCGTTGGCGTTGAGGTACAGGATGCCTGCTTGCGGATCAACCGCAGCCCCGCCCCACTCCGCTCCGCCATCGAATCCCGGGAATACCACGGTGGGCGACCCGATGTGCAGGGGCTGGAACAGACCGTCGCTGTGCATGGTCTTGAATTGGCCGAGTGCATACGCATGGGCCTCGGGCGTACGCTGTGTGAGCATATCCTCAGTGAGCCGCTGGCGCGCGAAGGGTGCGGGGACACTTGCGAAGGGCTGCGTTCGGGACGCGCGTTCGCCCGGTACGTCGCTCGGCAGTACGCGTCGCTTCTCGACCGGGAACAGCGGCTTGCCGGTCACTCGGTCCAGCACGAACAGGAACCCTTGTTTGCTCGGCTGAGCCACCGCGTCGATGGCCTTGCCATCACGATGCATGGTGACGAGGACCGGCGGCGAGGCGAAGTCCCGATCCCAGATGTCGTGGTGCACGCCCTGGAAATGCCACAGGCGCCGGCCCGTGGCCGCATCCAGCGCAATCAGACTGTTTGCGTACAGGTCATCGCCGATGCGATCGTCCCCATAGAAATCCGACACGGCCGAACCTGTCGGCGCATAGACAATGCCACGTCGCTCATCGAGGGCAAGGCCAGCCCAGCAGTTGGCGGCACCGGCCGAGGGCCAGGCATTCTTCGGCCAGGTCCGGTAGCCAGGCTCACCCGGATGCGGAATCGTATGAAAGGACCACCGGAGCGCGCCCGTATGCACGTCATAAGCGCGGATATCACCAGCCGGGGCGGGAGCTACTTCCACCGTGCGGAAGCCCACGATGATGAGATCCCCGTAGACCATGCCGGGCGAAGACATGACCAGGAAGTGTTTGGCCGGATCGCCGCCCAGGCCGTAGCGCAGGTCCACACCTCCCTCGTCGCCGAAGCTGGCAATCGGTTTGCCCGTCGCAGGGTCCAACGCGTAGAGCACGTTCATGATGCCCGCGAACAGGCGCGACTCCCGTCCGTTGCTCCACCACGAGAGCCCGCGATGTGCGCCGCTCGCGCGCAGTCCCGAATCGAACTTCCACAACAGCTTACCCGTCGCGGCATCGAGCGCGACCACGTTCATGCTCGCAGTAAAAGCGTACAGTATGCGACCGATGATCAGCGGACTGGTTTCGGTCTCGCCTGTCCCGCCACCCTCGAACCGCCAGATTTCCTGCAACTGAACGACGTTATTGCGGTCAATCTGCGTCAGCGGCGAGTAGCGGGTGCCCGCTTTGTCACCGCCGTAGACAGGCCAGTCGGCGGCGGCCACGCGCCGGCTGCCCGCTCCTGTTGCCACGGCTAGCAACAGCGCTGCGCCCAAGACTGCGGTGGTCCGGCTTTGCATGAGGCGCTACTCCTCGCCCTCAGAGGTTTTCAATGGCGCCAGTAATCGGCATTACCCGCGAATGGGCCCGCATCAGGCAGATGGGCCAGCAGCACGCGGCGCAGTTCGAGCACGTCGACCTCGCCGGCATGCCGGTAGATCACTTTGCCCTGCGGGTCGATCACAATCGAGAACGGCACTCCGGAATCCCAGCTCCGATCGAACGCTGCCATGACGCCATACACGTCGTCCGTGTCCACCTGCAAATTACGGATGGCCGAATGCGTCTGGCCGAGAAACTTTGCGACGCTGGCGCGCTGATCGGGCGCATCGACCGAAACCGACACGAAGTCGAGATCGCGGCTTCGATACCAAAGGTAGGTCTGCAGGAGCTTGGGATACTCGATTTTGCAGGGTGCGCACCAGGTGGCCCAGAAATTGACCAGCAGGGTCTTGTGTTCCGGATTGGTACGCAGGCGCCTCAAGTCGGCAAGCGAGGCGGCCTCGACCATGACCGGCTGCGCCAGCCATTCCTGCATCTCCTCGCGCGCGGTCGCCGCATGCGACATCCACTTGGTGCTGCAGCCGAACACCGGCGTGTGGTCGACGGCCACCGGCTTGCCGGCAACCATCGCATCGAGGGCATCACGCGCCTCGTGACGGGTGGCCTTGGCCTCCTGGAGATGGTCATCGATGCGCCCCTCGTAACGGAGCCTGCGCTGCGCATCAAAGATGAACAAGTGTGGCGTAACCTTCGGTCCGTAGAGGTTCGAGACGGACTGCGTATCCCCATCGTACAAGTAGTCGAAGTTGAATTTTCGATACGCCGCGCGGATTTTCATGGACTCGAGGGAATCGTCGACATCCGTATAGTTGAGCGACCCCGGATTCGCGGCCTCCGGGCCATTTGGCGCGATCGCCACGAGGGCCAGCCCCTTGGGCGCGTAATCATGAATGAGCACTTTGATCCGACCCTCGTATAGCTGCGAGGCAGGACAGTGGTTCGAGATGAACACGACGGCCAGCATCGGGCTGCGGCCGTAATCAGACAGCTTGTGCACCTTGCCGTCCGTGCCCCGCAGCGCGAAGTCTGGGGCCTGGGCCCCAATCTTCAGAGTCGGATGTTCCTGCTGGTCATTCTTCATCTGTGCCAGGTAGGTATCGAGCTTCGGGTTTGACCCGGGCTCGTTTGTTTCCGCGAAGGCCAGCTCACCAGCACACGCCGACAGAACGACAGTCAACCAGAATCCTTTGAACGATATTTTCATGTTATTTGCGCCTCCACCCCGATCTGGACAATCAGCGCCGGATCTTGGGTGTGAACTCCGAAGCTTGCTTATAAATAGAAATTGTATTCTAATTCAATTAATCGGAGCGCGCGGATATTTTCTAGATCGAGGGGCCGATCGATGCGTGGTCCGCGTCGATGATGGACAGGTGCGGAGCGTCCTGCCGGCTATCGAGCGCTCTTGCGGTTACTCTGGTTCATCTGATGCAAGTCCACCACCAGGAAAGCAAGGGCCATCCAACCCAGGTCTTCGACGAGCAGGTTCCAGTCCCCTTCCCGCGCTCCGTCGGCCGCGCCGGCGGCGCCCAGGCCGAGATAGCGCGCCAGCGCACCGTATACCACCATGAAGCAGGTAGCCGCCGCGCGCTCAGGTTCCGGGTGGCGAAACTCGGCGTGACGCTCAAGCAGAATCAACCTGAAGTCCAGTGCATTTTGCTGGAACGCCTTTCGTCCCGCCGCTTCGACCAGGGGATCTTGGGCTCCGCTTTGCATCAGGGCCGTCAGTAGGGTGGCGTGCCGCCGCAGGTAAAGCGCCAGCTCGCGCACGATCGCCGGCACGAGTTCGCGCAGCGGCAAGGCCCGGCGGCGTACGCGGTTCACCAGCGCAGCAAATTCCTTTTCCATTTCCGCCAGGGCGACACCCTGCACCGCCCGTATCAAGTCCTCCTTGCCTTTGACACGGCAATAGATTGAGCCGATCGAGACGCGCGAACGCCTACTAACTTCCGCCAGCGTCAGGGCATGCAGACCGTCTTCCCGTAGAATTTCGATCGCCGCCTCGATCATCCGGTCGTAAGACTGACGGCTCCGTCGTTGCTTAGGCGCGCGCGCGTGTGTGGTTTCCAGAAAGCCTCCCTCGGAATCAAATTCACTTTACGCCGCGCACTCGGCAATAATCCGGGATCAGCCGATCGCTGAGTTTGCGGTCCAACAGCGATTATATCTTCATTATCAACCGCTTGTGTCGGCCACGATCTCTCACGACCAGCGCCAGCGCCTGAGCCACCGCTGGCCTGCTGCGCGAAAGATCCCGTCCCATTGCCCGCTACTCAGCCACCCGTACACCCCCACACGGCGCGTTCTGATCAATATGGTTCTTAGGTATTCACTTGACAAACCAATATACACATTCTATTTCTAGACCACCCTCGGCAATGCTGCCGGTGTCCCTACCCTCTACGCTACAGGAGTTTCGGTGCGAGCCAATCAGCTAGGGGTACAGGCGCATTGCCTACGCAGTGAAATCGCAGCGGACCTAGACCGGACACTGGCTAGGGTCGCGGAGCTTGGGATAGCCGCTCTCGAAATGATGTCCTTCCCGGGCTCGAGATGGAGGTGGCCGACCGCACCCAAGTGTTCGCAGCGCTCCGGAGCAGTCTCGACTACCTTCGGGGCCACGGCCTCATCGAGACGGGACCCGCGCCGACGCACGCCCCCGCGCCATCAGTATCCCCGCAATGAGGGCCGCCGCTTCCCCGCGGCAGTGGTCAAACGATCGTGAAGACCGACTGCATATGCGTTCCCAGTGAGTTGGTGCAGCGCAGGTTGATCGTCGTCTCTCTTCCTTTTTGGAACGGCCGCTCCGCCGTGCCCGTAAAGCTCATCACGTCTCCGGGAAAGTTGGACGCCATCAAGCGGGTGGAATGGCCTTTGATGACCGCCGCGGGACCCGCCCAATCGGTGACGTAGCGCGCCGCGAATCCGCAGGACGTCAAGACATTCATGAAGATGTCCTTCATGCCCTGGGCATGCGCCGCGTCGCGGTCATGGTGAAACGGCTCATAATCGTTCGACGCGACCGCGCCCGCGATGATGAGCGTGGTGGTGAGGGGGATGGAGAGCGGCGGCAGCTCCACCGTCCCGGCAGGCGGCGCTTCGGCCGGTGCCGCCTTCGCGGGCTTCGCCGCCGGATCTATCGGCTTCCCCGTGCCGGGCCGGAAGAACAGCACTTCCATCCGTTGATTGCCGATCACGTCGCCGTTCTGGTTGACGATCTTTTCGACCAGCGGGATAAAATGCCCGATCCCGACCCCCGTCGCCTTCTCGTCGCTCATGGATTCGAACCGGACCTCTCGCGTCAGCCGGTCGCCCAGACGAATGGGGGTAATGAACTCCTGCTCATACTTGCCCATGACAGTCGAATTGAGCCCGTATTCCGCCAGCTTCCGCCGCAGGCGGCTCAGTAGATGGTCATGGGTCGGATCGAGCAAGCCCGGCATCGTGAAGGCGTGCATCATCCCCGGAGGCGCGAAGACGTCCTTATGTCCGTGGCGCCGGGCCGCATTGCGGTCCTGATACACCGGATTGTTATCGCCCGTGGCGCGGCACCACATCCGGATGGGCCACTCGCTGACCCGCGCCTCCGATTCACAGATCTGCACCGCATCCGGAGTGAAGAACGCCAATATCTCCGGATCGGTCTTTGGATTTGTCACGGTCATACTGCTTCTGTTACGACTTCACCATCATGCTGCCTATGCTTTGGCACGGACAGAGTGCTTCCGCGACCCGAATTCAACATTCCCAGTAGTTAGCGTGCCGGGTTAAAGCCACGAAAGGCCTCGTAGGTGCGCAGGACTTCACCCGGTGTCATCCCAGGAACCGGCGTGAGAATCTGAGTGTGGACGCCCGCCTTCGCGCACCAAGCGACCCGCTCGCGGCATTCCTCTTCATTTCCGAAAGCGGCGATCTCATCGATCAACTCATCGGTGAGCGCAGTCTTCGTCTTATCGCGATTCTTTTCGGTCCAGCCTGCCCTGGCCTTGGCAGCGGCCTCCTCCTGGCCGATCCAGGCGAGGAAGGCGTTGTAGACGCCGGTCGCGAAATAGGGCGCGAACTGGAGGCGGAAGAGCTCTCGGGCACGGGCCTTGTCGTCGGTCACAAAAACCATGAGCCGGGTTACGATCTCGACGCTGCGCGGATCCTTGCCGGCGCGCTCCGCGCCGATGCGGACATGGTTCATCAACTTTCCGAGCGCCTCGCGGGGCCAGAGGTTGAGAATGACGCCGTCGGCCATCTCGGCGCCCATCTCAATCATCCGCGACCGCAAGGCTGCGACATAGAAGGGTACGGGCCGCTTGAGCGCTGGCTGCGTGTAGCCGTGACTCTGAAGAGTTTCCAGATCGAAGTTCGACTTCTCGCCCCTGAGCATGGAGCGCGTCACGACTAGCATATCGCGCACGCGGGTCAGTGGCTTTTCGAAGGGAAGCCCGTTCCAGCCCGACACAATCACCTCGCTCGAGGAGCCGAGCCCCATGGCGAAGCGATCCGGAAGGACCTGTTCGAGGACACCTATGGTCGCCGCAAGAACAGCGGGCGAGCGAGTAAAGGCCGGGGTCACGGACATACCGATGCGAACCCGTTTGGTATGGCACCCGAGAACCGTCGCGAGTGTAAGCCCGTCCAGGCCGGTGCCGTCTGCAAGCCACAGATCGTCATAGCCCGCCTCTTCGGCCCATTGCGCACGGGCAATATTGTCTTTCAACAGCCAGCCCTCGGGCAGGGCTAGGGCAATACGTTGCCTTGGGATCATGAGGGTCTGTTCAGGGGTTGTGTCTCGATTTCGAGAAAGTCCTCATCTCCGATGAGGCAGATATCCGTGGTTGCAAGGGCACCGGACGCCGAGGCGGCCGATGAACACTGCGAACTGCGAAGCAACTATACTTACATCCGGCAGATACCAACCTCTCCAAATTGTGGGGCCCAAAGGCCTTGGGCCCCCCCTAGCTCCGGTCCCGGCTCCGGCCCCACATCGGGTTCTGGAGCGAGCGGGATAGAGGGCGCTGGCCGAGCGCGCGAGTCTAGTGAGGGCGGGTCCAAGGCGAACCCGCGAAGTCGGGGAGGCAGCCATGACGAACTGTTCCTCCCGCAACGCGACAACAATGCGCCGAACGGTTGATCGGGCAAGTCCCACGAGTCGAGCGATCTGAGAGAGCGACAATCCATCCTCCTCCCCTTCCAGCGAACGCAATACTTTGGCAGCGCGAGCGATGACCTGAATGCTATTCTTAGGAACTGTGTTCACTGGCTTCGCGGTCATCGAGTACGCACTCGCCCTTTACATGCGACACTTTATTGCGCAAGGTGCCGTCTTAGAAATTCTCTGGTGGTGCTCTCCGCGTTTTCCGCTGCAGTCGCTGCCCCTCCGGAGCGTCCCAAGCGTGCAAATCCGTGTCCCACACCGTTGTAAACGATCACACGATTCGCTTTTTCCGCTTCAACGAATGCCTTGATCTCCAATTGTGCTTCAGATTGACAGAGTGCATCGTCGCTTCCAAGGTGCACTAACAAGGGGACCTTGGAAACGCGCAACGTTTTGAGCTCCGATTGAACGGCAACCGGGTAGAAGCACACACTTGCATCGATATCACCTTGCGTTGCCAAGACGAAAGCCAGCCGGCCTCCGAGACAGTACCCAACCGCGCCCACGCGACCATTGCATGACGAACCCCGACGAACATGATCGACTGCTTGTCGGAGGTCGCATATTCCGATTTGCGAATCGAAGGAACCATAAATTTCCATCGCGCGCCCGCGTTGCCGAGCATCCGCGGGATCCAACTCAATCCCAGGCGCTGCGCGCCAGAAAAGATCTGGCGCCACGACCAAAAAGCCCGCTTCTGCGAATTGCTTCGCAGTCCATCGCATATTCTCGTTAATTCCAAATATTTCCTGTATCAGAATTATTGCGGGAAAAGGTGGCTTTGAATCGGGAGCAGCCACATAACTATTGAAAGTTTTCCCGTCCACAGAGGATATCTTCAACTGACTTTCTAGGATCATATGAGCCGCCTTCGTCGTTGGTACATTCGCGCCGGCCGCGCCGCCGGTCTGTCTACTCGCACGGAATTACTCAGATATGCCGGCCTGCTTGAAGTACTCACTCGCACCCGGATGTAGTGGAATAGGTACGCGAGACATTCGAATCGGATCAAGGGGGTACGTGAGAGGACTGCGATCCGCTGGGATGTGGCGATATTGCCTTTCGATCGCTTCCCGGGTCTCGATCAAACACCAGGTAATTAGGTGGGCTACATCCACGGCCATGTCGCTGCGAACGAGAACCACGAAGTCCGAGAAATCCAAGGCGGGCAGTGGGTCGACGCAGCCGGGAAGCAAGCCGGCGGGTATACTCACCGCACTCAATCCGCAGGTCTCGTGCAGTGTTTCGAGCGCGCTTGCTTCGGCCGGCAGCGCAACGGCAGTGCGCTTACGCATCATCGACTGCCACCAAGGGGTCATAATCGCCTCCTGAAGCACCCCGTCCACCTCACCTTGCTCCATTCGAGCCAATGCTTGTTCAGGACGTGGATCGAAGACGTATCCCCCTCCCCAGGACCTCAAGGTTTCTGCGCCAATGCCGTGCGCCTCCATGTACCGGGCGGCGACATAGCCAATGAAGCTCACGCCATCGTCGGGCGCCGTTGCGATCGTGATTGAAGGGCGCACTCGCCGCAGGTCGGCAAAGGACCGAACTCGATATTTGGGATCGAGCGCGAAGACCATCCGGTCCGTTTGTGGCAAGACCGCCAACGCTCTTAGGTCCTCCAGAGCGCGTGTTCGGAATATGCCGCTGCCGGTGATCGCCCTTGACATCAACCCGGCAGGCGTAGCCAAGCACAAATCCATCTCGCCATCAATTACCGCGGTCGGCATGTCGATGCCACCGCTGAAAGTATTCAATATGGCGATTCGAGTCTTCGGCCCTGATCGGTCGCAGATCTCTTGGCATAGCCATGAACAAATTCGATGAAAATTGGCCTGGCCCCAATCACCCATGAAATTCAAGCGCAAGGATCGTGTGAGACGCGGCGATGTCATAACTGGTCAGGGTTATTTCTGTTCTGCTGCCGCACGAAGTTCCTTTGCAACGCTGCTCCATCGAAAGTCTTGCAGGTCGAGCAGCGGATGCTCAGTACCGCAGCTTGAGCACGTGCGAAGCGGGGCTTCATCATTGAACCGGGCGGTGGCTCTAGCGTACCCTTCCTGGGGAAGCTCATCTTCCGTATCCCACACCTCGCGATGCAGCTCCTTTCCACATTGGGGGCAGTACCAGGCGACTCCCTCAAGGCCTGCGTGCTCCGCTTTGTAGCGATGATTGATCGATACCCCATCCGGGATCAGCCGATGTGGCGTCCCCGCGGGCACGTAGACAAAGTCCCCAGGGACGAGATGAAAGTTGACGACATCGGAATCCTTCATCGAGAGCGTTCCACTGCCGCTCATCTGCACTAGAAGCGTGTCTTTGCCACAGATCAAATAGAATGGTTGCGGTCGGTCATTACGACTCAGGTGCAACTGCGGATCTACATGGGGGACCAGTACCGGATATTCGTCATAGGGCCCTAGCGCCTCCGCATCCTTGAACGTATCAATCATCCGTCTCCTATGCATTTGCCGCACTCCCCATCGACATATTTGCGGTCGAGTTGGCCGGCTCTTCCTGCAGTCCCGGGTACGCTTGCAAGGCCTTGTCTACCGTCCGGCACTGCTCAGCGTATTTTTCCCAACCCCACTCTCGGAATGGAAATGGCGCACTGACGTGCCCGCAATGTGTACAACGGCGACCTTGTTCATTGCTGTTAAATTGCTCTGCAGCACGCCAGGCGCCGATGGGCGATTCAAATCCGCGCGCATATTCCGGATTGTCACGGAGCCCCGCAGAGGCGCCTACGGGAGGTTGCGATCGAAAGGGAAACTCCCTTAGGGGCTTCTTGCACTGTTCGCAAACGAACGTAACGACTTCTCGCTGATCGTCACGATTTTCCAATTGACGCTGGATTACCGCCGCCAGGAAGTAATTGTCAGGGTCGTTAAAGTCGCTGAGTGCGATGTTCACAAAGTGCTCGCGTACGTCGGCTATCGCATTACCGGCTTTAAGCCGCGATCCTCTAGCTCCAAACACCACAAGGATCTCGTCGACCGTATTGAAGTGTTTAAACATACCCACTGCACGACCTGGTGCGCCGCTGTAGACGGCGACGGCGGGGGCAAAGCAACCTTCGTCGAGATAAGGGAACATCGGACACAGTGCAGTGTTCGACATCCGCATATGCCGGAAAACATTGACCTTAAGCGGTACTCGTGCAGACGAGGGCGCGGGAATCGCGAGAGGCGCTCGGCCGTTCGCAGTGGTCTTGGTAGCGGGCATTGATGACCTCCATTTGAAAACTTGACGGGGCGGTATGATCGGTATAATTTCACTTTGACAGGGGCCTGTCAAATGTTTGCGAACTTCATAAACGCTGGACGTCCGCAAAACGCACGGCGCCGATGGGACAACGTGGGCTAACATGCAACGCGTCGCTATCCGAAAATCTTACGGGTCGGCACGCGTCAGCAACGGATCCGAGTGATTTGAGGGGAAATGCGATGAACTATTTGAGAGATGCCTGGTACGTCGCAGCATGGGAAGATGAAATCCCCCGTGACGCCCTATTCCATCGAACGATACTGTCGGAACCCGTGCTGTTGTACCGCACTCCTGCGGATGAAATCGTTGCGCTGGCCGATCGGTGCCCGCATCGGTTCGCTCCACTGCACCTAGGGCGATTGGTGGGCGACGTTGTTCAGTGTGGATATCACGGACTCTGTTTCGATCCCAGCGGAGAGTGTGTGAGCAGCCCACACGGAGACGGCAAGATTCCTCGCGGTGCGAGGGTGAAGCGTTACGTTACGGTGCGAAAGCACAAGGCAGTCTGGATTTGGCCGGGTGATTCCGGCCGCGCGGATCCCGCGATGATCCCGGATTACTCGTTCCTGACGCAACTGAACCCGACTGCCGTGTTCACTGGTTATCTACCGACTGCGTGCAATTACCAGCTCGCGACCGACAACATTATGGATCTCAGTCACGCAGATTATTTGCACGTCGGCTCGCTAGACACGCAGGGCGCTATAGCCAGGACCAAAGCAAAGGTCTGGGAACAGGGGCTATCCGTACATTGTGACTGGTGGCTGGCAAATAGCCGTGCGATTGGGGTCTTTAAGCCGGACCTGGCGGACCCTGATGGTCCGGTAGACCAATGGTTTGAGGTGTGTTGGGATCCTCCGGCTCTTATGTTGCTGCGGGCCGGTGTCACCCCGGCCGGGCGACCTCGGGAAGAAGGCGTGGATGTTGCCGCGGTGCACATCATGACGCCGGAGTCGCCAACCACCACCCACTACTTCTTTGGCAGTGCGCGCTACAAAAATGGCGTCAGCGTCGAGTTCAATGAAAAGATCCGCGCTGGAGTGATCGCAGCCTTTACTCACCAGGATAAGCCGATGCTCGAGGCGCAGCAGCGCTCCATTGGAACAGCCGACCTACTGTCCCTGAAGCCGGTGTCGCTTCTCGGAGATGCAGGCGGCATGCGAGTTAGACGCGCGCTGGAAAAAATGTTAACTGCCCAGCAACAAGCATCGGTGGCGGATAACATACCAGAGCCGTTACAAAGCGCTTAGTACTCTCGCCTAAGGGTTTCTCTTTCTCGCTGGCTCAAGTTTCCCGCGCAGATAACGCAAGCTCAGCAACGCGCTGCTCAATTCCGATTCCGGTAAACCAGCAGCCGTCTTGTTCGCCCAATCAACTTGGATAGCAATAGTATCCTCATACGCCGCCCGGCCCTTTTTGGTAAACGACACCAGACGGGCGCGTTGATGGTTGGGATTCTCGTGAGTCACTACCATACCGGTGCTAACCAAGGCATTCACTGTGCGCTGTACGCTCTGTCGCTGGAGCCCCATATTCCGCGCAATTTCTGCCACAGTAACGGCTTTCCCTGCCAGAGCCATGGCGCCCAAGATTTGCCATCGCGCCGTCGACAGTCCGAGCGCTTTGGTCATGCGATCACCCACGAAAACCAAACGGCCGTTAAAGCGGAAAACCTCTAGAACTAATTCGGTAAACACCTTGCCGCTTGCGCTATGCGCAATGCTCGATCGTTTCTTAACCTTCGTCACGTTTCTACTTGGCTCGGCTGTGAAGGCCTCAGGAAAAGGAGCCGGTCTATATCCAAGCCTCCTTTTTGACACCTTCCGGTTAAAGGAATTTATTGTAATATAATCATGGCCCGGTTGCCGCATGAGCGTCTTTTGGTTGTTGGCCCACCGTATTTCTTAGATTAGATCGATCCACAGATTCCAGGCACGGTCTATGCTTGCGGAGATCGTAGCAACACATGCTGCAGCTTCCTGTGCCGTCAAGAAAACGGGCGTCCCCAGCGCTGAGGCTTCGCGCTGGAGGCGCGCGTTGATTTCAGTGTAAATGGCTTGAAAGACCGCCTCGCGAAGGCTGGTGCCGACAACGGTTGAGCCGTGTCCTCGCATTAGCACGACTGACCGAGGACCCAGTGTCGCCGCGAGTGCTCGGCCCAATTGCGGCGTGCTGATCAGCAGATCGCTGCCATCGCCAGCCGCCTCCCGTATCTCAAAGACCGGCGCCCCCGAATAAAGGAATCCAGACATGTGACAGATGGGACGCAACTGTGCAGTGGGTACAACACTGAAGGGCAAAACACTGGGCGAGTGGCTGTGCACCACGGCTCCGACATCGGGTCGTGCTCGATAGATTTCGGCATGTATGAAACGCTCAAGATATAGCGACTGAGGGGTTCCTCGGATCTCTTGGCCGTCGAGATCCAGTTCGACAATATGGTCGGCTGAAACGAGCGCAGGTGCCTTGCCGGAGGCAATCAGGAAAGCATCCGGTATCTGAGGATGGCGCGTGCTCACGTGTCCATAGGCATCTACGACACCCTGACGGAAAAGAATGCGATTTGCCGTAACGAGTTCGTTGATGACCTCTACGAAATTGGACGCAGAGCCGCGTTGCGCTCCCAATTCGGCCCCGGTTGACGCAGTGGACGGCAATTCATCCGATTTCACTCTATAACCTCCAACGCGTTGCCCTCTGCGGTCAACGCCGCACGAAGCAACGAGTCAGAAACTTTGTGCAAAAGCCGCATGAGTTCTTTCGCCTCAGCATCACTCAGCTCAGCGAGTGCAATATCGTTCACCTCCGTTGCAAGTGGACGGAGCTTCGCGACTAGATTCCGTGCGCTTGCGGTTAGATAGATATGCCGTTTACGTCGGTCCGAGCCGTTCAAGCGCCTCTCGACAAGGCCGCGCTGCTCCAGATTGTCGAGCGCGGATACCGCCGTTGGCGGGGTTAACCCAAGTGCATCCGCTAATTCCTTTTGGGTGAGACCATCTTCGTCCCAGAGCCGGCGAAGAAATGCCCAAGTGCTGGGCAAGATTCCGTGCTCCGACAGACGTTCCTCGAGCCGGGCAACTATTGCGTGATGCGTCTTTCGGACCAGATAGCCCAAGCTTTCATCCAAGCGCGAATTTTTGCCTCGTCGATTACCCCCTAAGGCCGTACTCTTCGGTACCGTAGGAGCTTGTAATACTTTGATTTTACGCAAGTTATTGCCTCGCTGGCCAAATTTACGAACCTTCCCGGCGCCGAATCCCGCGCCCGCCAGAACGTACATTGTCGTGCGGCTTCGAATAATGCAAGGTCACATCATGTTTGGCAATATCAGTTGACGGGAAATGATTCGACGTCTAATCTATTTTGCGATTGATGATGGCAGTGTCCGTAGATACGGCAGTGCAACGAGTCATCGTGAGATGAGTCGGCCGTCGGACACATAAAAGGATAAATCCAAAGGGGGGGAGCCATGATACTTCACGATATTAGGGCTGCTTCGGGTTTGAAACTCGGATCCGCTCAGGTGTCCTGCACCGCTCGGCGCGTCCTTGTGCTCATCGTTCTGAACGTCGGCATGGTCGCGACCGCTCTTGCGCAGGCAGTGACCCCCGCGCCCAGTTCAACATCAGATGCGCTCGCTGAAATTATTGTCACCGCACAAAAGCGCGCTGAAAATTTGCAAGATGTGCCTATTGCGGTAACTGCCGTAACGCGTGATCAGCTTCTGGCGGCAAATCTGGTCACCACCAACGACCTTCCGACGCTGGTCTCAGGGCTGTCGATCGGCAATACCGCCCTCTATTTCCAACCGCACCTGAGAGGTATTGGCACTGCCGCCTTTGGTCCTGGCGTGGAGAATCCGGTCGCCCTTTACGTCGACGGCGTCTATTACCCATCACAATTGGAAGCCCCCACAGACCTTATCGAAGTCTCACAGATCTCGGTCTTAAAGGGACCTCAAGGGACTCTGTTTGGTCGCAATTCCACCGGCGGCGTAATCCAGATGACTACGAAGGATCCGCAGCAGAGTTTTGGCGGCGAAGCCCAAACGTCACTCGATAATTACATTACAAGCCGAAACTTTGTCTACCTGACCGGGGGCATCACACCGGATCTGGCCGCCAACTTGTCCTTTCGATATACCACCCAGGGAAGGGGATGGGGACGAAATATCTTCACCGGCGATGAAGTTGAACGAGATAACAAAGATTTATCCGTACGCACCAAATGGGTATACACCCCAACCGACAGCACGACCGTTCGGCTGAGCATGGATTATTCCAACGTCTCCAACAGCCTAGGCGGCAATTTCGCACCCGTTCCCGGTTCAAAGCCCTTTTTTCCGGGATACGTTGCAAGCTCGAACCCATATGACGTTGACACCTATCAAACTGGACGTAATCACGCGCAAAGTGGTGGTGTAAGCCTCGTATTGCAACAAAGCGTTGGGTTTGCTGATTTCGTTAGCATCTCTTCATTCCGCTCATACGCCTTCCACGACAATCTGGTCGTGTCGCTTACTCCTGTGCCCGGAATCGATATTGACGACACGGAGAATGGTCGAGACATCACACAAGAGCTGCAACTCGTCTCAAAAAACCAAGAATTCATTCAATGGGCAGCCGGCGTGTTCTATTTCCGCAATGAAGCTTCAATCAATCCAGTCAATACCTCGCTGCACGGACTACTCGCGCCGACGCCCTTCTCCTTCGGTAGGCAGGAGGTTGTCGATACACTTACCACCGAATCGGTAGCGCCCTATGTGCAAGCCACCTTCGAGCTGACCCCACGTTCGCATCTCACGCTGGGAGCACGGGACACATGGGAAGAACGGAAGCTCAACGGATCGGTAAACGGCTTTCTCGCAAACGGCTTTCCCATTGGCTTGCTCGCGCCCTATTTTGACGAGGCTACTCGTCTCCAACTTCCAAGTTACCGCGCCGCATTGGACTACAAAATAGCGCCCGATCTACTGGCCTACATCTCCTACAACCGAAGTTTCAAGAGCGGCGGCTTTAATGGAAACAACCCCAACAATTTGCCTTATTTGCCAGAGATTCTGAACGCCTATGAGATTGGGTTGAAAAGCGAATTCCTTGACCATCGCTTGCGTGTAAATGTCGCCCCCTTTTATTACGACTACAAGAACATTCAAGTTACCAACTACATCGGTGCGTTGGTGAATTTCTACAATGGTGCAGCGGCCAAGCTCTACGGAATCGACCTGGATGGCAGCTTTCAGGTGACGAAGTCCTTCAGGCTATCTACGACCGCCGAAGCGCTTCATTCCCGGTTTGCCAGCTTCCCAGGGGCCGACTTCAGCACGCCCATACCAACAGGAGGGATCGTACAGTACACGGCCAGCGCGGCGGGTAATCGGCTGCCATACGCGCCGCAGTTCACGTTGGATATCAGCGGTGATTATGTTGTAGACCTGCCGACGGGCAAGCTCGATTTCAACCTCACCAACGCCTTCAATAGTGGCTACTACACGGAGGCGGATAACTACCTGCGTCAAGCTGCGTATGATCTCATAAACGTCTCTATGGGTTGGACCTCTCAGGATGAGCGACTAAACGTAAAGCTCTGGGGGCGCAACTTGCTCAACAAAGTCGTGGAGAGTGAAGAGGTGACCGGTCCACCGGAGGGGTATACAGTTGACTATTCGAATCCCCCCCGCACGTATGGCTTTACACTGCTGTACAAATTTGGTGGTCAACTGTAATGCGCATCAGGCTCCGCTCCCTTCCCGCAGGAGATATCTTGGAAAATCGCACACTGCGGCTGCACCCTTCCGGCAAGCCACACTAATGCTCCGCATCCAGGGCTCTGCAAGCCAGTTCACGGGCTTCATTGTGCTTGACTGCGCTCCGGTGCAGGCCGAGTGTGTCGCCCTGTTTTCCGCGTCGGCGACCGAAAATCGCCTGAAACATTTGGACGGTTTCACTGGCGCGGCATTCTTCGCAAGTATCTGCGGTCGCTTTGTGCTCGAATACGTGGTTTGGAAGGACCCCGCTGCTCTCGCTGCGGCGAGAGAAAACCCGCTCTTTTCTGAGCATATGAGAATCGTTGAGCACCACTGTCGCCTTCGCCACGTCTCCTTCAGCTCGATATCCAATACGGTCGGAATCGACGCCATCCGGTTCGAACGGGGAGATCGTTTCTCCATGCTGATGTATAAATGCCCAGCCGCCGAATCGGTTCCCAAGACACTCGATCGGCTTGGATCGGTTTCCGAACTTGCAAGGGTCCATTCGTTGCTTCAAATGGCTGAAGGCGGTTCGAGCCTTGTACTACTTTCACGCGAGGCCATAGATACATCCGCCGCACCGGTCTTGCGTGCAATGTTTGCCGAGCCCGTCTTCCACAATGAGTTTACCGTCGTCGAGAGTATCGCGGCACCGGGTAGCGGCGAGAAGTTTGCCCCGCTGTACAATCTTGCGCTTGTCCCAGAACAGTCGCCCAGGCGCCGCCAATTCAACGAGGGTAGAGCGCATGTTTAACGATATGACCCTCATTTCAAAATCCGACGCCCTCCATACACTCATAGTTCTAATACACGGGAAGGCGATTCACGGCCGTGGCATCGTTCTCTTGAATGCTTCCGAGACGGAAGCCCGCATCAAGCATCTGGACGGCTTTGTGTCCGTTTCTTTCTTCTTGAGTGAGAACCACGAGACGATCGGCGAGTATGTGCAATGGCGCAGTCCGGCGCATCTCGCGAATGCCTTCCGCCGGCCGGAGTTTTTCGAACACTTGCGCGTAGTCGAAGGTCTTGCATCGGCGGAAGTGGGCTTTTATGCCGTCGAACGAATCATTGCTCACGAGGATCCGACAATTGGGCCCGTGTTCTCCGGAATAGTGGATCTACAGGTCCTCAAGCTGCCTAATGAGAATGTGGACGCGGCAATTGCTCGAATTGGCCTGTGGGCGGTAACGATGCAAGGCAGATCGACTAGCCTTCGCGCCGTCGTGGTCCATGCCGATCGCGCCAATTCGAAGGCCGCCTTGTTTATTCATCATGACGGCGCTGAAATCGAGCCCGTATGGTATACGGACTCCAAAATGCCGGAGATTGATCGTGGTGAGCGAATGACGCGGTATGCAACCGTAAGCGCGCCTCGGGCCGCTGAGCGTCCGATGCAGTACGTGTTGACCTCGACAATCGCGCACAAAGCGCACGAGACCTAATATGGCCTGGGTGAAGCGTGCAGCTGCTTGATACGGACATTCAAACTCGCGAAGTGCTTGGCTGGAAAGGTGTGCATGTGTTTCATGCTCATCTTTCCTCATGCTCCCAGAAATTGTGTATATTTTTGAATTGCAAAAACATCACCTGGCAATCTCACCCAATCGATCTCGGTAAGGTTGAAAACCTCAGTCCTTTCTACATGGGAATCAACCCGCGCGGCCTCGTCCCCTGTTTGGTACACGATGGCCAGGTCCATATCGAGAGTAATGACATCATTTTGCATCTCGAAAGGGCATTTCCGATCCCCCGACTCATTTCCGTGGGCGGGGAAGGGAATGTTGCATCGCTGCTGAAACACGAAGATGATTTGCATCTCGCTATGCGTACCGTGACCTTCCGATTCCTTTTTCCGCCGTCGCCCAAGCCCCGCATGTCCTCCGATGCACTGAGACGCTACGCGAGTACCGGCTCGGGTACCGTCTTAGGCAAAAAGGATCCACATATAGGCCGCGAGATCGCTTACTGGGCGGATTTCGAGGCACACGGAATTCCAGATGGGGCGGTTCAACAATCGGTTCGCCGTCTCCACGCCGCGTTTGTTGAGATCGACACGACTCTGGCAAGCCACTCTTACATCGGCGGGGCCAATCTGTCGGTGTTAGACATTGCGTGGTTTGTTTATGTCCACCGATTGACTCTCAGCGGCTATCCGCTCGCACGGCTGCATGCCTCGCTCAACGAATGGTATCAGCGGCTTGGAATGCTCCCGCAGATAGCCCGAGAAGTCACTATTCCTGCCGACCTAGAGGGCCCGATTATGGCGCGGCAAACCGATCTTCGGGCGAGCGGTCAAGATCTCGAATCAATCTGCCATCTGTAACGGCCTCTCGTGAACCGTGCACGGCAACCGTCATCCGCCCGATTCCCGCGAAATCAGTGACGATGACATCCCCGGGGACTACCGGTCCGACGCCTTCCGGCGTCCCAGTGAATAACACGTCACCCGGCTCCAGAGTGTAAAATGAGGATGCGAATACCAGTAGATCGACAATCCCCAGAACCAAGTCGCGCGTGTTGGCGCGCTGGCGAATCTCCCCATTGACAGCAAGAGAGAAGTCGATTTCGTGAGGATTGGTGAGCTCGTCGGACGTGACCAGCCACGGCCCGAGCACCGAATACGTATCGATGGACTTGCGAAGGCTGCGTTCTTCCGGGCCTCGGGTGGTCATGTCCAATCCACTGCAGTATCCCGCTATACATGCCATCGCCGTCTCCCGCGATAGGTCCCGCGCCTGCTTGCCAATGACAACAACTAACTCGGCTTCGTGATCATTGCGGCGGCTTGGGTGACGAATGCACACGCCGTCGCCGGCCCCTACAAGAGAACTCGTTGCCTTGAGAAACAGCCCGACCCGTCGAATCTCCTCGATTCGGTTGTTATGATGTATTGCCGCCTGCTCCCGCGCCTCCTCCAGATGTTTGGTGTAATTCACCGGCGCGGCCATGATCTTTCCCGGGTTCGCAACCGGACTGCGTAGCGACACGGTACGGATGGGCAGTCTCGGAGCCGCCGCCACCAACTCTCGCGCGCGTGCTTTCACCTCCTCGAGGTGTTCGATGAACAGGTCATGCTGCGGCAGCGGATAGCTGCAGTTCGGTAACACCTCGAGCGCCGGTGTCACGTCAACGACCATCGGCCCTTCAACGACACCGAGTCGGTCCGTGTTGAATCGGCATAGCTTCATGAGATCGTCGGTCCCGGCATGTGCAAAAGGGTCGGCAGATCGATTTGCATCGTCATCGACCCTGCGCCCGGCCATTGACCGCGTTTCGCGCCATTCTCCCGCGATTCTCGAAAAGACCAAGCTTGCGGTGCAAGGGCGCCTCGTCCGCTATGAAAACGAAGGCGGGGGATTTCTCGGAACGATTGCGCAGGATCGCCTCCGAGTAACCCGGCACGCAACAGGTGTCGGCTTCGAGCAGGGCAAAGATTTGATCCTCCGTTCGGAACTCAATACCGCCCTCGATCACATGGTATATGGATGCCGGTGACCGAACCGGCAGATGTAAGGTTTGTCCCGGGCGCAGCATCAACGCGTAATAGCCCAAAATGTTCTGCGCATCTTTTCCAGTGCTGGGATTGATGTATGTCAGCTGAACCGCCTCGAGACGGGGTTGATCGAGCGCCAAAGCGTGCAGAGATGCCCGCGCATCCTTCCACGCATACCGCAACATGGGATACTCCGTGACTTCACGTTCGAAGAAAGGGGTAGGCAGCAAGCCTCCATGGGAATGACCAGACCGGCCACTAGTCCTTCGAACGGCTTGAGGTTCCCCGTTTACGTGATAGGAAGCTTCCATGTAATAGACCAACGGCAAGTCGAGGACGTCCAACCAAACCACGGGATCCACGCCGTCGTGTCCATGCTCATGCCACAGCCCAGTTGGCGTGAGAATGAGATCACCGCGAGTCATAGGACACCTTTCACCTTCGACCGTGGTATAAGCCCCCTCCCCTTCGACAATCACCCGTACCGCGTTGGGAGTATGCCGGTGGGCGGGCGCCCGTTCACCGGGAAGAAGCAATTGCATGCCGAGATAGATCGCCGGTGTGGCCTGCAGCTTATTAAGGCCATGGCCGGGATTCGCAAGAACCAATACGCGCCGTTCCGCCTTTTCAATCGGTGTGAGTTCACCCGCCTTGAGCAACAACGGTCGCAGGGACTCATAGGACCACGACGTCGCCTTCGTCTGCGGGCGCGGCTTATCAGGCGGCAGCAATGCCAGCAACGTCGGCCACAGCGGTACCAGGTTCTGTCGTGTCAGCGCCTTTACGTAGTCGGCCGGCAGATCTTCGAGACGGCCTAGATCATGCATCGCCTGCCCCCGCTAAACACCCATTGACGTCCCAGGCATAAATCCACTCGAGCGCATCGTAGTAGCGTTCCGCCGTTCGTCCCTTCCACAGATCATTACGAACCAGACGTTCAACACCCTTCGCGTGGAAAATTCGGCCCATTTCGCGTGCGGAAAGGACCACGCGTGCGGTGCGCGCGATGCGCGAGCGCTGATACAGATCGAAGCCTTTCGCAAAGTCGTTACCGCTGACACGCAACGCTTCGCCCAATGTAGCCGCATCCTCGAGCGTCTGAGCCGCACCTTGTGCGAGGTATTGAAGACTGGGATGCGCGGCATCACCCAATAGGGTCACACGACCGAAGGTCCAATTGCCGATCGGGTCGCGATCCGCGGTCGCCCATCGCTTCCACGACTTCGGCAAATAGATCAGCTGTCTCGCGCGCGGACAAACCTCGCTAAAATAGGATTGCACTTCTTCCGGAGTGCCTTCCGCCACACCCCATTCTTCTTCTTTCCGGCTGTGAAATGTCACTACAAGGTTGTACTGCTGGCCTGACCGAAGAGGGTAATGGACCAGATGGCAATCGGGCCCGGCCCAAACGCTCATCGCATTCCGCGGTAGATCCTTTGGAAAATCCGTTCGATCCACAACCGCGCGATAGACCACGTGGCCTGATACACGGTGACGGTCATTGACATATTGGGACCTGACAACCGACTTGATGCCGTCCGCGCCGATCAACGTCAATCCCCGATGTGTACGCCCTGCGGCGTCGACGACCGTCACACCTGCCGCGTCTTGCTCGATCCGCTCGACCCGCGTCGACGTCAGCAATTCTATGTGGCCGTTCGCGCGCGTCCCGTCCAACAAGGCGCGATGGATGTCGACTCGGTGAATGACGGCATAGGGATTGCCGAAGCGCTTGCGGAACGCCTCCCCGAGGGCGAGCCGCCCCACCACGCTCTCGTCCACCGCATCATGCATCACCAACTCATCGGCATAAACGGCAGACGCACGAGCGCTGGGCCCGACCCCGAGCGCATCGAAAGCGGCAAACGCATTGGGACCCAGCTGGATTCCTGCGCCGATCTCTCCGAGCTCTTGGGCCTGTTCGAGCACTTTGACCGGAAAGCCGCGCCGCGCCAGCGCCAAGGCCGCCGCGAGACCGCCGATTCCACCGCCGGCTACTAAAACTGGGGCTTCTGAAATTGTTGCGCTCATTTGTAGAACTTGATTATTTTGACCGATCGTCAGTATACTCACGATCAGCATACCCCACTGTGGTTGGGCTGTACATAGTGATCTCACCCTGAAGGACGGACCATTGGGACAATCTTCACAAATTGCGCGGCGCACGCCCGAGACGACGGAGCTCGAGGAATTTCCCGGCCATCAGATTCGGCGTCTACAGCAGATTGCGGTCGCCATTTTCTTGCAAGAAACCGAGCCCTACGGACTCACCCCTGTCCAATGCGCCGCGATGATCAGCGCGGGAAACGGATCCGGTATGGATCAGCGGACGCTCGCGCGCACTATTGGATTCGATACATCAACGATTGCCGGCGTGATTGATAGGCTGGAAGCGCGTGGCCTGCTGCGCCGCGGCATGTCGGCTCTCGATGCCCGAGTCCGCTTGATCACACTGACGGAAAAAGGGCGCGTGTTGCTCGAGAGCGTGATGCCTTCGGTGATGCGCGCTCAGCACCGCATGCTTGCACCGCTTTCGAGATCCGAGCGCGGGGAGTTCATGCGGATGCTGGGCAAATTGGTGGCTACGAACAACGATTTGAGCCGGGCACCCGCGGTGGCGGATGCAGCGGGCAGTTAGGATGACACTCACCGAGGAGAATTTTATGGTTAAGTTGGATCCGAGTTCCGGGTTTCTCGTCTTGATCAATACTTTCACCGTCGATCCGGCCAAAGCCGATGAGCTGCTGGCCGTACTTTCACGGGCCACCGAAGAGCGCATGCGCCACATGCCGGGCTTCATCTCGGCCAATCTTCATCTCAGTGGTGATAAGCGCTACGTCGCAAATTACGCTCAATGGCGAAGCAAGGAAGACCTTGAGGCGATGATGAAGAATCCGAATGCGCAGGTCCATATGCGCGAGGCGGCCGCCCTGGCAATCTCCTTCCAGCCGATCTACTACGATCTGCGCGAAAGCCACCTTGCGGCCGGCGGCCACCAGGGGCGTTAAAGGCGCCGCTGAGATCCTTTATCGCGAGGCTCCGCCGGGGTTGACCCACAGTATGTAAAGGGCAAGAATTTTGTATATAAGCGGATCATAAAGCCCTTTTTTCTGGCGAATGTCTATGCCGACTTCAGGCTTTCAGAAGAGGTTTTAGAAAACAGTTCGCTTAATTGGGTTGTCGTGCGCCCCTCTCGCCTCACCGATGGACCCCTTACGAAGACCTACCGGGTTCAAGCAAACGGCAGCCCAAAGTCCGCTACCGAAATCTCACGTGCCGATGTCGCACACTTTATGGTCAAAGAGACAGTCGACCATCAGTATAACTTCAAAAAGGCGATCATCACGTATTAGACGATCGCACACCGCCCTCAGCCGCAATCGCGGTGTCGTTGACACCCATGGCGTGCGCAATGAGCAGATAGTCTTCGAGCTCTTAAGTCCGCCGACCCTAGGTCGTAAGCCATCTCGTGATCGATACGCGGGCGCCATCGTGCGCAGCCTCTATCCAAATCTTGCGAGATTTCCCATCTTGGCCGCTCATTAGTGCGGCGTCCTCTTCAATCTCCTTAAATGTATATCCCTGGTCGCGAGCATGGGCGAACCACTCGATGACATGTTCTTCGGAGACACACCCCTTGGCGTCCGGTGCTAACTGGCTGTTGTCGATGCCCTCGGACATTATTCTAAAACCTGCCAGCGTGATCATATGTTGCCACTCCTTAGTTGATCGACACGACCAGGGAACTGGCTAGATGCCGGTCGTCCATGACATGCACCTGCTCAAGACTTTGTCACTATTCTCTGAACGCCTCCTTGAGTTGCTCAGCGGCGAATGCCTGCGCCATCTTCGCTGTCGGCAGAACCGCAGCGGCGCCGCGATGCCGCAGAGCACAAGTGATGCGGCACCAAGGACCATGGTAATTCGACGGGGCGCAAGTGTGCGCGATTGGAACGTGAGCATGGTTTTCTCCCTTTGTTCTGCGAGTAAAGGATGCGAATGTTCTCGCGGACTCGGTACTGCGGCGAGTCACAAAAGGAGGTAGGAACAGCCCTACGCGACGCTGCCGGGCGCGCGCAGAAGCCCGCGTGGCGAGACGCGCAACGACAATACATGTAGGAGCCCGCTGACAAAGGCGAGCACACAGTTGTTTCCCCCTCACCGGTCCCCGCCAGTCCTCCTCGAATTACCAGGCTGCCGGAACATCCCATACGGACAGCGGTCGAACTTGATGTCCCATGAACATTTCCAAATCAACCACATTGCAGAGACGGCGGCATACGATGACGGGCCCGCGATTGCCATTTCGACAAATTTGTTCGGTCGCTTACCAGGCGATCGCCGGCTGGGTGGAGCACAATGATTCGAATATGGGCGCGGCGTTGGCGTTTTACACGATGTTTGCCATTGCACCCATCCTCGTCATAGCGGTGGCTGTCGCCGGCTATGTGTTTGGTCCGCATGTCGCCGAAACTCAGGTGCTCCAACAGCTGTCCGCCTTGCTCGGCGACACCGGTGCGAAGGCAATTCGAGATCTTTTGCTCAGTGCGCACTACAGCGATCAGAAGGGCTTCGCGGCCATTGTGGGCATCATTACCCTCTTGGTTGGGGCAACCAGCGTTTTCGGAGAACTACAGTACACACTCGATCGGATCTGGAACACGCCACCGGCGAAGGCGGTAGTCTGGTGGCAAATCGTTCGAAAGCGCGTCCTATCCATAGGGCTGGTCCTAGGCGTGGGGTTTCTGCTCATGGTCTCCCTCGTAGTGAGCGCGGCACTCACCGCGGTGGAAAACTTCTTTGACACCTTCATGACGCGGTGGGCTGCCCTCTTGCCTCTCATTGATTTGACGTTGAGTTTCGCGATGACAACGCTTCTGTTTGCCATGATTTACAAATATATTCCGCGCGAAAGGCTGGCCTGGAGCGACGTGTGGACCGGGGCAGCGGTCACTGCGCTGTTATTCACGATCGGCAAGTTCCTGATAGGTCTCTACCTTGGCAAAAGTTCGTTCAATTCGGCGTACGGGGCGACAGGTTCACTCGTGATCCTGCTGCTGTGGATTTACTATTCGGCGCAGATATTTCTACTTGGCGCGGAATTCACACGTGTGGTTACATATGAATATGGTTCGCGCCGCTCGTCAGCTCGCATCTGACGCGTTTCTCCACGGCACAATGTTGTTCTTCCCATTACTATCGTAGGAGAGCATTATGAATGCTGTTCCACGACAACTGGCGGTTATTACGGGTGCCTCCACAGGGATCGGGCTAGAACTGGCGCGTCTATGCGCGCAGCAGAAGTTTGATTTGATAATCGCGGCGGATGAGCCGTTAATTGCAAATGCGGCGCGGGAACTCTCGCTATTGGGTGCCAACTGCACCCCAGTGGAATGTGATCTTGCCAGCGCCGAGGGCGTCGAGAAACTAGCGAGCGTGATCGCCGCCGCAGCGCGCCCCGTCGACGCGCTATTCGCAAATGCGGGACGCGGGTTAGGCAAGGCGTTCCTGGATCAGGATCTTGACGAAGCGCTCAAGGTCGTTCACACGAACATTGATGGCACGATTCGCCTGATCTACGACGTCGCCAACGACATGCGTTGGCGGGGCCAGGGCCGAATTCTCATTACCGGTGCCATTGCCGGTCTTATGCCAGGAACTTTTCAAGCCGTCTATAGCGGATCACAGGCCTTTCTTGATTCGTTCGCAGTCGCACTCAGTAACGAACTCAAAGACACGGGGGTTACGGTAACCTGCTTAATGCCCGGCGCTACGGAGACGGATTTCTTTGAACGTGCCGATATGTTGGATACGAAGCTCGGAAGCAGCGACAAAGCCCACGCTTCGGACGTCGCCAAAGCAGGTTTTAATGCGATGATGAAGGGCGAACTCAAGGTGGTGGCGGGTTTCGGCAACAAGCTGCTTGCAGCAGTCTCCCACGTCGCGCCCGATTCCGCGCTTGGTGAAATCCATCGCGGTATGGCCGAGCCTGGAACCGGCAATGCCGAGGAGCCCAAGTCGAAGCGCGAGCGCACAGACCGCCCTCGAGCTTAGGCTGACCGGCGCTCGATGAAAAGCAAGGCAGCCAATTGACTACGCACTCTAGATCGATTTCAACGATGGATCCCATCGAGAAATAGCGGCTTCCGAAGCAATCTGGCGCGTACTAACCTCTCCAAAGTGCTGTTCACTCTAGGAGATACGAATGACCGAAAGCCAAAAGCTATCAGTACTGCGTGACAAGCTCATCCGTCGCCGCCGCGCCCTTGTCGAGGGCATTCAGGCTACTGTTGCTAGTCAGCTCAACGGTGATGACTTCGTGCGGGTCCAAAGCGAAATCGAAGCGGTGGAGAGGGCAATGGCAGAAGAGAAGCGTGCCGAATTTCGCCTCTGACCATGCAGCAGTGTCCTTCAATGCGATGAGCATGGAGGCTAACACGGAACTTCTCACGACAACACAGAAGGCGCGCCGAATGGATTTCGACGCACCTATATATGGGACTTTCGCCGAGATCGAAGCAGGCCAGGGTATGGGTTTCTCGTCGAGCGTCTATCGGCAATTCGCGGCGACCGAACGAACTTCTTCGACTGAGATCGATGTTCGTTCAAGCAGTACAGATGTATCCGTCGGACCGATACACCCTATCTAGAAAAACAGGCTACCGACGGTTCGTACACTCGTAATATTCTTGAGTGCAATTGCGTTCGCCTTGAGTCGTGCACAACAATGAACATCGACGACCTCTTATTCGGCCTGATCGCCTGCGGCATCGGATTGGCGGGTGCTTGCTTCAGAAGCGAGTACGTGTTTCTACGTGAGCTCAGAGCGACTCAGCGCAGAAAGGAGAGGATCATGCACAAGTTGCATTCAGAGAGACTATCCTCGCAAGCCGACGACGGCAAACAGCCGGCGCGGGCCGGGTGAGATGCTGGGCAAATCCTACCCCTGAGCAACCAAAATCCCGGTTCAACGGGCCAAAATGGATAGAAAATACTGAAATCGACAGTTATTTCATGCCGATCGCCTAGCGAGGCCGATTGTGGCTCCGGCGTGCGCTGGCGGGCTATGATGACGTCTGGCCCACCGAGCTCAAGGCCTCGACGCCCGCTCCCGCGCGAAGCCCGGCCCCGATCAAGCCGTCAGTCAATCCGGCGGCCGCAAAGCCAAGCGCGCAAGGACCGGTTCCGTCGCCGTCGAGCGGCGCGAACACGTCAGGCGGCACCCGCGGACTGCCTCGGTCTGTGAACTTGCGTTCCGGTCAGCGTGACTACCACATCTACATCGCGGGCAGATCGATCCGTCCGTAGAGGCCGTTGGCCGCTTTGTTCGGACCCGCCGTGAAGAACAGCGTGTTGTGCGGCTGGTGCAGGTCCACTGCCGGCTGCCCAGGCTGCAACACCGCCATGCCATCGTTCCCGAAAGCGATGCCCCAGAGGCCGTCTTGCGCGAATGGGCCGGTGACTGTCTGCAGCGTGCCTATGAAGGTTCCCTTGACCGGATCATAGCCGTTGATCGTGCCGTCGGCGTGATTGCTGATGAGCAGCGCGTTGCTCAGCGTGCCGAAGTCCTTCGGCGCCAGCGCCATTCCCCACGGTGCATTCAACAAGCCGCCCACCGGAACGAGTTCCCCTATAACCAGCTTGCCGTTCGCGTCGAACACATCGATCATGCCGAAGCCGGCCCCGCGGGTGTCTTCGCAAGTACCCTGGCCTGCGCCCGTGCCCGACATCGCGTAGCTCACGTAGATCTGCGTGGTTCCGTTGGGGCCATTGGCGATCGCCTGGATGCCGAATGGCGCATAGTTCGCCGGCAGCTTGGGGTCCGTGAACGGGAAAGCGGTTGGGCTCTGCTTCGCGAACTGCGCATCGAATACGTCGATCTTGGCGCCGACGAAGTCGTTCGCGTATAGGAAGTTGGCCGTGCCGTTGTTGGCGATTGCAAGACCCCGGTAGCAGGTCTTGTCGTTAGCGGAATACGCAGAGATTGCGTGTGTCGAATCCACCGTGCCATTCCAACCGGCGATCTGCCCACCGAGACCCGAATAAATGAATGACGACGGGCCCGACTTGCCTGCCGCTGTGACCACGAAGTCATTGGGGAAATTCGTGGGGTCGAACGATACGATTCCGGTCGGCTGGAACGGCGTGCCGGCGGTGTTCGCCGGCAGCGCCACGAGCAGTTGCTCGTTGGTGCCATTTCCGTCGTACAGCGACGAGGTGTTCTTACCGTTGTTGGAAATCCAGACCGGAGCGTTGGCGCTGAAGACAAGCCCCCACGGATTTACCAGATTTGTGTCCTGGGTCGCTGCCACTCCGGCCCCATCGGCGACGAGAGCCTTCACCACGAAGGCGGTCGCCGGGTTGACCGTGAGGGTTGCGGTCTGAGTCCCGGTCAGTCCCCCGCCGCCCCCATAAACCCCTCCGCTGGCGCCGGTGCAGGTTAGCGTGTACGTCTCGGAACCGGACGCGGTGGGCGTCACCGCCTGGGAGCCCATCGCCGCCTGGCTTCCGCTCCATGCGCCGCTCGCCGTGCAGGAGGCTGCCTGGGTGCTTGACCACTTCAGCGTCGCCGATTGGCCAGCGGTGATCGAGGTCGGACTAACCGAGATGGTGACGGTCGGCATCGGCGCCGGGGGGGCGGTGGACCCGCTTCCACCGCAAGCGTGCAGCGCCAGAGCGGTGACAGCTGCTGCGGCAGCCGGCCGGGGTTTCCGCATTCGCAGGCTAGTCAGAATTTGAGACATGCTTCCTCGTCCTTCTGGTGTGTTACGGCGGAGGCGCCCGAACACGATCCAACGCGGGGCGGTCCCACAAGTTTGGAATCGTGCGGAGGGACTCTGGTGCCGAGGATGAATTCACACACAGCTAGACTCGCGCCGCGCGAGTTTTATTCCGTGGCCCGGTCGAATTTTCGTGACGGCTTGCGAAGGCGCGCGATACATGGCGGCAGTGGACGGCTAGAATTCCCCGGCGGTCAGCGGCCGGGCGGCCCTTGTGTTGGGACTGGCCGCGGAATCGACCTCGCATGCAGGCGGGTTGCTCGCACCAGTCACTGGTGATCCAGATAATAGCTACGTCATCCACAAGTTCCAGGGTGCGGGCGAGTATCAGTGTCAGCGCAGCCGGCGATGGCCGTTGGAAGAACGCTTGGCGTGAAACGGGTTGCCGACCGTTCCTACGGCGCAAACAACTGCAGTGCTCTAGAGACCGGCAGCCTCGGCTCACTGCCAGCCCCCGCCGAGAGCGTTGTAGAGCTGAACCAGCGCTAGCCGCTCGTTGAGCTGCGCTTGCGCGAGATTGAGCTCCGCCGAGAAATCGTTGTTTTCACTGGTGAGCACCTGGAGGTAGCTCGTGCCGCCATGCTGGTAAAGTATCTTCGAGAGGCGGTCGGCATCTTCCGCCGCTGCCGTCAATAGCTCCTGTTGCTCGCGAAACTCGCGGCCCTTCTGATACGCGGTGAGAGAGTTGGAAATCTCTTGGAAGGCGTTCATGATCGTTTGCTGATAGGTGAGCAGCATTTCCTGTTCCTGCGCTTCGGCCAAGCGCTTTCCGGAGCGCAGGGCTCCTGCCGCAAACACGGGTTGGGTGAGCGACGCAGCGCCGTTCCACGATCTCTGCGAGTGGGTGAAGAGATTGTTGAGCGCAAAGCTTTCGTATCCAGCCGTACCGGTGAGTGAAATGCTGGGGAAATACGCGGCCTTGGCGACACCAATCTCGGCGTTCGCCGCCATCAAGGTTGCTTCGGCCTCCCGGATGTCGGGGCGGCGCTCCAGCAGTTCGGAGGGAAGTCCAACGGGAATGGCGGGCGGATTTGGCTGCTCGGTGATCTGGCGGCCGCGCGGAATCGGCCCGGGATTGCGCCCCAGCAGAATGCTCAGGGAGTTCTCCTGCAGCACAATCTGGCGCTCGAGATCGGGAATGGTCTCCGCCGCCGTATAGACCAGTTGCTCCGATTGCCGTAGATCGAGCGCCGATGCTGAGCCGTTCTTGGCGAGTACGGTAGTGAGCCGCATCGAATCCTGCCGCGCGGCGAGGGTCTTTTTTGACACGTCCAGTGCTAAATCAAGTTCGCGAAGCGTGAAATAGGCAGTCGCCACGCTCGAGACAACGGAGGCGAGAACCGCGCGCTGGCCCCATTGCGACGCGAGCAAGCTGGCGCGCGCGGCTTCAGTTTGTCGCCGGTATTTGCCCCAAAAATCGAGATTCCACACGACTGCAAGATCCACCTCTCCTGCGTTTGCCTCATAGGACGGAAATGAGCTGGATATCTTCGGATTACGTTCGCTGAATGCCTGAGTCCCCGCGCTCACCATGGGGAATTGGCTGGCGCGCGTAATTCCGAGTTGCGCCTGCGCCTGGAGTACTCGGCTTGCAGCGATTCGTAGGTCGTAGTTCTGCTCGAGCGCGGTGCGAATCAACTGCTGCAACACGGGGTCTTGGAATAATTCCCACCATTTTTCATCGCCCAGGGGTTCCGATGAGGCAAGCGAGGACTGGCTGTCGCCGCGGTAGACACCGGGCGCATCGATGGCTGGTCGCCGGTAATTCGGGCCGACCATGCACCCGGCGAGCAGCAGTCCGCATGTCAGGGATACCCAAGCTTTCACTTCAGGTGGTCTCCGCCGGATCCGCAGCCGCGGAAGGAGTCATACCCTTGCGCTTTGCGCCTGAGAGCGTTTCCACAACATAAAAAATCGCGGGAATGAAGAAGATGCCGATCGCGCTCGCCGCCAGCATGCCACCGATTACCGTGGTGCCCATGATTCGACGCGCAACGGACCCGGCACCCGAGGCAAACCACAGGGGCACGCAGCCGAATACGAATGCGAATGAGGTCATCAAGATGGGCCGCAGACGCAGCCTCGCACCGGCGAGCGCGGCATCCACCAGCGCCCTACCCTTCTCATACTCGTCCTTGGCAAATTCCACGATCAGAATGGCGTTCTTCGCTGCCAGACCGATCAGCATCACCAAGCCGATTTGCGAGTACACGTCGTTTTCCATGTCGACCATGTACGCCGGGTAAAAGGCTTGCATGAACAAACGCCGTAAAAACAGCACTCCAAAAGCCCCGAAGACGGCCACGGGCGTGCTCAATAGCACACTGAAAGGCAGCGCCCAACTTTCATAGAGAGCCGCCAGAATCAGGAATACAAATAGAATGGAAATCCCAAAAATCGCCGCGGACGAAACGCCCTGCTCTGCCAGTCCTCGGCGCCATGCCTTCCTCAATATGGCGCTCGACTGCCTCGACCACCACGATCGCGTCGTCGACAACCAGGCCGATGGCCAGCACCATGCCGAACATCGACAGCGTATTGATGGAGAAGCCGAACAGCGGGAAAAATGCGAAAGTGCCGACCAGTGACACGGGGACGGCGAGCAGCGGTATCAGCGTGGCGCGCCAGCCCTGGAGAAAAAGATAGACGACGATGATCACGAGCACCATCGCAATGCCAAGCGTCAGCACGATTTCCCGCATACCTTCTGTGACCGCTTTCGTTTGGTCCAGTGCGATGGCGTAGTCCATGTCCGGCGGAAAGCTCTTCTTCAACTGAGCCATCAGCGCTTGGACCGCTTTCGAGTCATTGACGGCATTGGAGCCAGGCAGTTGGTAGACGGCAAGAATGGCGCTCGGCTTGCCGTTCATGCGGCCCATCAACGTGTAGCTTTGGGCGCCGAGCTCGATCCGTGCCACGTCCTTCACCCGAACGGCGCCGCCGTCAGGATTTTCACGGACGATGATGTCGCCGAATTGTTCCGGCGTCGTCAAACGTCCCTGCGCCCGCACCGAGTAGGTGAACTCCTGGCCCTTAGGCGCCGGTTCACCACCCATTTGTCCGGCGGGGTTTACGGTGTTTTGTGATTGCACCGCATTGACGACGTCGGATACGGTAATGCCGAGCTTGGTGAGCGCATCCGGTTTGAGCCACATGCGCATTGCGTATTGCCCGGCGCCGAGCACCTGCACGCTGGCAATTCCCGGAACCCGGGTGACGGGATCGTTGAGGTTGATGTATTCATAGTTGGCGAGGAATTTCGCATCGTAGGTGCCGTGGGGAGAATACAGCGCCACGATCATCAGCGGTGCGGTCGTGGCCTTCTGTATGGTCACGCCGTACTGTGTTACGCTGGATGGCAGTTGGGATGCTGCCTGAGTCTCGCGAATCTGCGTCAGAATGAGGTCCATATTGGGATCCGTCTGAACGCCGAAATCCACGATCATGGTCGTCTGGCCATTGGCCGTCGCATTCACCGAATACATGTAGTTCATGTTGTCCACACCGCTCATCTGTTCCTCGATGGGTGTGGCAACCGATTGCGCGAGGGTCTCCGCATCCGCACCGACGAACGTGGCTTGCAGTTTCGTTTCGGGGGGGACGATATTGGGAAATTGCGAGATGGGCAGCCCGAGAATGGTGATGGCACCGACGATGACCGTCAGGATCGCAATCACCATGGCCACGATCGGCCGATGGATGAAAAACTTGGACATATTTCAGTTACTGCCGGATGCAGACGTGAACGGCGTGGGCGTGACGGTGCCGCCATCCTTGACTTTTTGAGCGCCTTCCGCGACGACCCGGTCGCCCGCGATCAAACCGCTTGTTATCACCCACATGGTGTCGACGCGCTCGCCGGTTTGAACGGAGCGTATGGTAACCTTATTATCCTTTCCCACCACAGCCACTTGCGCTGATCCTTGCAGCTGCGATACGGCCCGCTGCGGAATGAGCAATGCGCCCTTGAGGACCTGCGTTACGGCACGAACCTTGGCGTATTGCCCCGGCCGCAGAATGTTGCCGGGGTTCGCGAACGCCCCGGCGATCCTGATCGTTCCGGTCTGCTGATCCACTTGCCGATCGGCGAAGAGAATGCTGCCGCTGCGGGCGTACGTGCCACCGTTCGAGAGTATCAACTGCAGCGGGATCGGTGCGGCGCTCGACAGTAGATTCACCGTGTCGGGGTGAATCTTGTCGGCAATCCGCAGGTATTCTTCTCCGCTGATTGGGAAGTACGTCTTGATGGGATCCACCTGCGATACGCCCGTAAGCACAGCGGATGGCGTAACGAGATTGCCGACTTGAACCTGCGCGATGCCGGCAATTCCGCTGATGAGCGAGCGTACTTTCGTGAAACTCAAATTCAGAGCCGCCTGCTCCACCGCGGCACGGCTGGCGGCTACGGTCGCTTTCGCGGCCAATTGCGCTTGCGTGTCTGCCTCAAGCTGGCTTCGCGCAATGGCATTCGCCTCGGCTTCCGGGATGTCGCGATTGACGTTGAGCGTGGCGTTGACGAGCTGCGCCTCTGCCTGTGCGAGCTGCGCTTTCGCTTGGTCCAAGACGGCCTGAAATGGACGAGGATCAATCTCAAAGAGCACGTCGTCCTTATGGACAAAGGAACCTTCCGGATAATCCTGCTTGATCAGGTACCCGCTGACTTGCGGTTGAATTTGCGCATTGACATACCCGTCGAGCGTCGCCACCCACTCTCTATAGATGCTGACATCCCTTTGGACTACCCGTGCGACCTGCACCTGCGGGGCAGCCCCCGGCGGCGACTTCTTTTGCGCGCATCCAGCGCACTGGACAACAATCAGGAGACAGCAGAGAAGAGCACTTCCCTTGCGCCATGGAATCCAAAAGCCGGTCACTCCGTTCCCCTCATTTGCCGCGCTTCCGATGCGCTGAGCCGGCGGCGGAAAACAAGGGAGGTGTTTGCTTGCATGAGTGAAGGGTGGTGTCGAATCGTCTACCTCGGTAGCCTATATATTTCGATATATACATTATAGTTTTAATAGATCAACGTTGGATGGCCTCGCGCCGACCAGCCAGCTGCCGGCGTTGGTTCGAGTTGCACTCGTTATTCGTTCCACGATCTGCATGGAGACCCGCCAGAGACGCTTTGCAAGCTGGCTGTCATTCAATAGTGGATTCCCTTCGGCAACCTGACAGTCCGACCAATATTCGCCGGAAATTCCCGTGACACAGGGACTGGCCGCAAGCAACGCCCCTGTTGCCGCTCGCTGGCCCGCCGACTTCATGAATTGTTGCACCGTTGATCGCATCACTCGCAAGGGAAGCGAAAGGTCCTTGCGCAGACCCGTCCCACTGGTGGCACCGGGATGCAGCGAATTGACCGCGATGGCACGTCGGCGCAATCGACGCGATAGCTCCTTCGCATACAGCGCCACCGCGAACTTGGATTGTCCATAAAATATCGCCGGATCGTAAAATCGATGACCGTCGAGATTGTCGAACATGATCCCCTCAGGAGGTGTCTGCGCGACGCCCCCGCCGCCGCTTGCCATGACGATGCGCCCGGTGCCGTTGCGCACGAGATCCAACAGCTGGTTCACCAAAACAAAGTGACCAATATGATTGCCGAGAAACTGAAGTTCGACTCCATATCGCGTGCGCAATGTTGGTGGACTTGCCACCTCCGCATGGGCAACAATCGCATCGAGTGAAACGTGAAGACCTCTGATCATCTCGGCCGCGGCCGCCACCGAATCGAGATCGGCGAGATCGCACACGACGGGCGTTGCGCGTGGACCAACCTGCTCACAGGCACTATTCGCGCCGGCCAATGAGCTCGCGAGTCCGAAAACGTGCGCGCCGTTTGCAGCCAATGCATTCATGGTCTCTAGTCCGATTTCCGCATTGCATCCGGTAACTAAAATCCACTTTCTTGTGAGATCCACGCCCGCAAGAACCTGATTTGCCGTTGAGCGAGGGCCGTGAGGGATTGAGCTTGCCATGACGAGTACTCCTTAACCAAACAGACGTGAGCTGCAGCGCGTGCGTAGGTCTTTGTGGTTTGGCCACACCGAATTCGCGCTCGGAGAGACTAGTGCCGGGGCTTCGCGCCCGGTAGCCCATATAACTAGATACGATGTATCGCTCGAGCGGATGTATTGTGGCGACTGAATGTCAGATTCGCCGAACCATACAAGGCGGACATGGCAGGTCCGGATATCGTCGCCTACGATAGACGGCCGGATGGATTGCGGCGCCTTCGCTCCCGGCCACCGCTGGACTTACGCGATGAGTTCGACGGGCCCAGCCGTAGCTTCACCGCCGCCGGTGCACAGACTCGCAAGTCCCCGGCGAGGTAAGAACAAGCCGACATTAGTTGAGAACAGCCCGACAACGTCGGTTGGGACCCACATTGTCCGATGACGGAGCGATCAGGCCCCGCGACCTAGCCCTCGTGCCTTGCATCGTTTTCAGCATCACGATGGCGGAACACGTCTTTGGCCGCGGATATCCCGTTAAGTGCGGCGGGAAAGCCCGCATAGACGGCCATTTGCATCATCACTTCGACAATTTCCTGCCGAGAGCAACCAACGTTAAGCGCCGCGGCAATGTGAACCTCAAGCTGCGGTCTGGCGTTACCCATGGCTGCCAAAGCCGCAATAGTCGCAATCTCCCGCGATTTCAGATCAAGTCCCGGGCGACTGTAGATGTCGCCGAAAGGGAATTCGATCAGGTAGCGTGCGAATTCGGGGGCGATGTCGCGCCGAAGCGCGGTACCGGGAAGGCAAAAGCCGGCCGCCGTGCGGTTCCAGGCCGAACACAGCATCTGCAGTTGGTGAGTGTGCAGCTAGAATGTATCGTCGGAGCCGATATAATGCATCGAGAGAGGATGGCTTCCCTATCCGAATTTTCGGTACTATAGTCTCTACCGCATGGACATTTATCCACGCTATCCGAAGCGCATCGCATTGAACGCTATCGCCGCCGCGTTTCCCATTCCAGTCGACAACATGCGTTTGCGCGTGTGCCTTACGATCGGCGGCGAGGCGGCCGCCCTCAAACGTCTGGATCCTCTTCTTTGCGAGCCGTTGTGGCGGGCCGCGGTCCATGTTGCGGTCGTTGTGTTGATCGGATTTGCGCTAATCCTCGGGTACTCTAACAAAGACACCGGAGTACGGAGGACTTGAATTGACCCGTGACGAAATTCTCGGCGCCTCATCGATGCCGCTTGCCAGCCCAAGCTACCCGAAAGGCCCGTTCCGCTTTATAAATCGCGAATATTTGTTGATCCATTACGAGACGGACCCGGATGCGTTGCGAGCGCTTTTGCCGGAGCCGCTGGAACCGGACGGGAACGACGTGTTTTTCGAGTGGATGAAAATGCCGGATTCCACGGGGTTTGGCGATTACGAGGAGAGCGGCTGCGGGATTGCCGCGCTGTATAATGGCGTGAAATGCAATTACAGCTGCATGATGTTTCTGGATGATGAGTCGCCGACGACCGGCGGGCGTGAGATCTGGGGGTTTCCGAAGAAATACGGCATCCCGCGGTTGTCGGTGATTCACGAGACCCTGACCGGCACGTTGCATTACGACGAGGAGCGGGTTGCGCTGGGAACAATGGTGTACAAAGCGACGCCGATGGACCATGCGAAAACCGTCGCGGGAATGAAAAAGCTGAATGTGAACCTGAAGTTTATTCCCGACGTCGATGGGTCGCCAAAAATTGCCCAGCTGGTGGGCTATCATCTGGAGGAAATCGATTTGAAATTTGCGTTTACCGGTGCGGCGCGTCTGCATCTGGTGCCGCATGCCAATTGTCGGCTGGCGGATTTACCGGTACGGAAAATTCTTTACGGACAGCACCTATGTGCCGACCTGACGCTGCCTTACGGCAGGGTTCTTCACGACTATCTCGCTTGATTGTTTAACGGAGGAACGACACATGGCTCTTAAAGGAAAGGTGGCGTTGGTCACCGGTTCGACGAGTGGCATCGGGCTCGGAATTGCACGTGCTTTGGCGGCCGAGGGTGCCGATATTATGCTGAATGGTTTTGGTGACGCCGGCGAGATTGAGAAATTGCGCGCTGATCTGGCCAGGGAGTTCAGTGTTCGAGTCGAATATGATGGTGCCGATTTGAGCAAGCCGAGCCAGGTGGCGGCGATCGTGAAGAAGACGCAAGACGATCTGGGCAGCCTCGATATCCTGGTGAACAATGCCGGAATTCAGTTTGTGTCGCCGGTGGAGGAATTCCCGGAGGCCAAGTGGGAGGCGATTATTGCGATCAACCTCTCGGCGGTCTTTTACGGGATGAAGGCGGCAATTCCCGGGATGAAGGCGAAGAAATGGGGGCGCATCATCAACATTGCCTCGGCGCATGGCTTGGTGGCGAGCCCGTATAAGGTGGCTTATGTCGCGGCCAAACATGGCGTGGTGGGAGCAACCAAAGTTGCTGCTATTGAGCTTGCGAATGATGCGGTTACTGTGAATGCCATTTGCCCGGGCTGGGTGTTGACGCCGCTGGTTCAGCATCAGCTCGAGGACCGGGCCATTCAAGCCGGCACGGATGTCCCGACCGAAATGAAGAAGATGCTGCAAGAGACTCAGCCGATGCTGAAATTCTCAACGCCCGAGGAAATCGGCGCACTGACCGTGTTTCTGTGCTCCGATGGTGCCGCAACCATCACTGGTGTTCCATTGCCGATTGATGGGGGCTGGGTCGCGCATTAATCTATAGCGCGGTGTGGTGTCGTCTGCGAGACGCACGGCATTCGCGCGGAGACACTTGGCATGGATGTGACAACCGATCCCAGAACCCCGCAGCACAAGCCCCTTGCCGACAATCTCGAGCCGCTCGGTCGGCCGAAAGACTGCGAGGGCATCAGCCTGGTCCTGCAAGGCGGCGGCGCTCTGGGGGCATACCAGGCTGGAGTCTATCAGGCGCTGCATGAAGCCAGACTGGAACCCGACTGGGTGGTCGGTGTGTCGATCGGGGCCATCAACTCCGCCATCATAGCCGGCAACCCGCCGGAACGCCGGCTGGAACGGCTCGAGGAATTCTGGACCACCATTACCGCGAGCGACCCCTTCACCGTCTGGCCGGATGGCGACGCGCTGCGAAAATACCGTAACGCCTTCTCCGCCATGAACGCCATGCTGTTCGGTCAACCGGGCTTCTTCAGGCCCAATACCATCAACGCATGGTTCGCCCAGCGCGGCTCGGAAGGAGCTACCGCTTTGTACGATACTTCGCCGTTGCGCGAAACGCTGGGAAGACTCGTCGATTTCGACCTGCTCAACAGCGGCAAAGTCCGTTTCGCGGTGGGCGCGGTAAACGTCGCCAACGCCAATTTCGCATATTTCGACAACGCCAACATCACCATCGGCCCGGAGCATGTTATGGCCAGCGGCGCACTGCCCCCGGCGCTGCCCATGGTGCACATCGGCAAAAAATACTATTGGGATGGCGGCCTGGTCTCAAACACTCCGCTCATGCATCTTCTCGCTAATTGCGGCTCACGGAACACCCTCGTCTTCCAAGTCGATCTGTTCAGCTCCAGGGGCGAAATCCCGCGTGACATGCCCGAAGTGATGTCGCGCACCAAGGACATCCAATACTCGTCCCGCACGCGCCTCATCACCGATTATTTTGTGAAAACCCACAAACTTCAGCAGGCGCTCTATGAGGCGCTCTCGATGATTCCGGAAGACAAACTCTCCGATGCTCAGCGCGCGCAAAAGGCCGAACTGGCGCAGCTACCCGCCATCAACATCATGCAACTCATCTATCGCCAGAAACCCTGGGAAGGCGACGCGAAAGACTACGAATTCAGTCGCCTCTCCATGAAGGAACACTGGCGCAGCGGCTATCACGACACTCGCAACACCCTGCAACATAAAGACTGGCTAATAATGCCCGAACACAACGACGGCATCAGCACCCACGACATCCACCGGACGGGCGCGTAGAGAGACGGGACTCACTCACATTTTTGTCGGCATTCCCGTCCTCTCTTCCGGCGCCAACCGGAATTGGATGTCCGCTGCGGCGCATGACAGCCAGATTGTCCTCTCATTGAATCACCGCCAAAGGAAAGTCCGGAACTCCACCCGGCGCCTGGGTCACCGGCGACTGCATGCCACGCGTGAGGCTCGAGCGCCTGCGTCGGATCTACCTGGTACTCCGCAAAGCTCTGACGACCCTCTTCCCTTAGAACGTCCTCATCCAGGACAAAGCGTCCCGTGTACCGGCGGGCATCGCGATTGAAGATCGCATATGCGGCGTCAGCCACGATCTCAGGTTTACGCGAGCGCCGCATCACGCTTTCACCGCCAAGCATATTCTCAACTGCAGCAGTGGCCACCGTCGTGCGTGGCCAAAGCGCTTTGACGTCGAAGGAGCGCGGCTCACGTGCCAAGCACCGTGACTGTCGCCACGGCTTCCTCCACGCCGATGACGCCCCCACCATTCTCAGCGACTCCTATCCGAGCGCCGCTCACTTGGCGGCGCCCTGCCTCGCCGCGAAGCTGCGCGACCAGCTCATAAATCTGAGCTAACCCGGTGGCGCCGATCGGATGGCCCTTGGATTCCAAACCTCCGGATGGATTGACCGGTATGCGGCCACCAACCCGGGTATCTCCTCGTTCGCTGATGACGCCTCCTTCGCCTCGACTGGCGAGCTGCAGATTTTCAATCTGAATGATTTCCCCCATGGCAGTCGCATCGTGCACTTCGGCAACGCTGATATCTGCAGGGGAGATTCCTGCGAGCTCATATGCGCGACGAGCCGCATGTACCGTGCAATGATCTTCAGGCTCGTTCTCGGTTCGATCCGTTCCAGTCCTCACCACAGACGCCAGTACACGAACGGCGCGCGATCGAGATGTCCCTAGCCGCCTCAGTCCCTCGCCTGTGACCAGGATTGCTGCCGCGGCTCCATCCGAAACCGGGGCGCACATCGGCAACGTGAGTGGATATGCGATCGGTGGAGCAGCCAGGACTTCCTCCACTGTGAATCGCTTCTGGAACTGCGCGAGGGGATTGTGGACCGAGTGTTCGTGGTTCTTGGAGGAAACCATTGCCAACTGTCTGCGAGTCGTTCCGTAGCGATACATATGATCGCGCGCAAAGGCGGCATACACGTCCATGAACACGCTATACGGCTTATCGGACATGCTGCCCGGAGGCACCTCGACCAGCCGCCCCAGCCGAATCAGCGCGTCCTTGTTCCTCTCGACCGTCGCGACATCCCAGGCGCTGTCGAAGGTACCGAACATCAATGCTTTGTTGGCGGATACCATTTTCTCAGCGCCTACAGCCAAGGCGATATCCGCCTGTCCGGCCTTGAGGGCATTGACTGCCAGGTTGAGGGCGGTACTCGCGCTGGCGCAGGCATTCTCGACATTGATGACCGGAATACCGCTGATTCCCATAGCCCGCAGCGCCAACTGGCCTCGAATCATATGCTGACCTTCCATGTGTCCTTGCGCCGCATTTGCAAAGTACGCGACTTCGATGTCGCGCAACTCTACTCCTGCATCCTGGATCGCATCGCTCACTGCCCAGCGAGTAAGAGATTTGACGTCATGCTCCGGCAAACGTCCGAATGGGGTCATGCCAACGCCAGCAACGAAGATTTCAGGCATGGGCGCCTCAGATCCGCCTCAGGCGGCCGATCCAGAAATGCTCCCGGATCTGCCGCTTGAGAACTTTGCCGACCGCGCTGCGGGGCAGATCTGGCCAGAAATGCACCTGCTTGGGTGCCTTGATCGGTCCCAGGCGCGAGCGGCATAGCTCAATGATCTGTTCAGCGGAAACCTCGGTGCCGGCTTTCAGCTCGATGACGGCCGTCACGGCCTCGCCCCATTTGTCATCGGGCGCACCAATGACGGCGCAATCCTTGACGGCGGGATGGCTCCAGATGAGCTGCTCAATTTGTGATGGGAAGATGTTGTAGCCACCCGAGATAATCATGTCCTTCGCGCGGTCTACGATGTGATAGAAACCCTCGACATCCCGGTAGCCCAGGTCACCGGTGTGATGCCACCCGAAACGCGACACTTCGGCGGTTGCGTGCGGATCCTCGTAATAGCCCAGCATCACGTTGCCGCCACGAACGACGATCTCCCCGACTTCACACGGCGGCAGCAATGAGCCCTCCTCGCTCATGATCGCCAGGTTCACGAACGGCGCTGGCCGGCCACAACTCGATAGCCGCTCGTCGCCTGCGATCTCTCCACCGTTGAAGTGCTCTTCAGGCCTCAAAACGCTGCACAGCATGATGGCTTCCATTTGACCAAAGCCGTGCACCAGTACGGGACCGAAGAGCTTGAGTGCTGCGCGTAGCCTGCTCACCGCCATGGGCGCGGCTCCATACAAGAGATAACGCAGAGACGGAAATCGCCTGGCGGCAACTTCCGGGTCGTCCAGCATGTTGTAGATGGCGGTCGGAGGAAGAAACAGGTCAGTGATGTCCCACCGCCGAATGGCATCCGCTACCGCTCGTGCCTGCGCCCCGTCAATCACATATGTCGTACCACCTCTCAGTAACATTGGAAGGCACATGAGGCCAGCAGCGTGTGTCATAGGAGCAGCGACAAGATAGCGCGGAGGCGCCGCAGAAGGCATCGTTGCCAGATGGTTTGCGACGTAGGTCTCCAAGCCGCGATGGCTTTGCATGATCCCCTTCGGCTTGCCCGTGGTGCCGCCGGTCGCCATGATGGCGGCCACGTCTTCGCGGTTCGCAGGAGGAGGCTCGTGCCACTCGCCCGGCCGGCCCATCCATTGATCGAGGCTCGGAATCCGGCCGAAAGACATGCCCACGGATACGACGAGACGCAACCTGCTCAGGCGGCTCTTGAGTGTCGGCACGGCAGTCTCGAAGCTCGAATGGAGGAACAGCACTTCGCACTCGAAGCGTTCCAGCAAACTCACGATCTCTTCGAGGGAATATTTGGGATTGATGGGAAGCCACACAAGATGAGCTCGTAACAAACCCATCACGCAGAGGAAAGCTTCCGGATCGTTCGGACTGACGACCGCAGCCTTGGCCCTTGGACGCAGGCCATCGCGCAACAGCCCGGCGGCGATACCCTTGGTTCGCTCACGCGCATCCGCGTAGCTCCACGTCCGCTCTCCCATGACGAAGCATGCGGCTTGGGGCGCGAGATCCGCCCCGTGATCAAGATAGTCGATGGTCTCCATCGAAGCTCGCTGCCTCACACGTCCAGACGCTGTGCCCATTGCGGAGCGCCCAATCCAGGAGCCTTGGCCACATAGCGTTTGACCCAGGCCGCAGCCGCATGGTCTATGCCCTTCACCCAGCGCCGTTTGAGTGGATCCGTCACATTCACCTGAAATCCGCCGATAGGCTCGATGACAATCCTGACGATCTCGCCATCCTGAATCGGGCCCAATCCCTGGTGGTTCACTCCGAGTGCGACGACGTCGCCGGGCTCCAACGTGGAAATTGCAGAGGCCCTGGAGATCATCGTCGCAACTGGTTCCGCCAGATCGCTCATCGGATAGTCGTGACGCAACGTGCCATCCACCCAGAGCCGCACGTGCAGAGCATGCGGGTCCGGAATCTCATCCGCCGTGGTAATCCAGGGCCCCATGGGCCCGAAAGTGTCATACGACTTGTCCTGAAACGAGGTTCCAGGTCCTACGCCTCTTGCGGAAAGGTCAAGGAAACAGGTGTATCCAAATACGTGCTGCATGGCCTCTTCAGGTGAGACAGCTTTGGCACGACTGCCGACGATGACGGCAAGTTCAGCTTCATGGTGGAAGACTGCCGCATTGACGCGGCTCAGCTCCACCATTTCATCGGGTCCAATCACACTGCACGGTGACTTGAGAAAGAATGCGGACTCGACGACCGCATCGGGAACGCCCTCCCGGAATGACAATTGCGCGCAAACCAGCTTGCCGGGCCGCGGAGAAGGGGCGCGCAGCTGGACCCGCTCGAGCGGCTGTGGCATGAGCTCACAGGCGGCCCTGGTCACAACCTCTTTGTACTTGAGCCAGCCTTCGATGAGTGCTGTCATTCGTACTCGAACGGGAAGTGCCGCGATATAAGGCAGCACTGCGGACAGATCGATTGCGCCGCCGTCGACGATAACCGCTGGAGAGAAATCCTTGATCAAGCCCAATTTCACGGGGTGCTCCTTATCTCACTCGCTACGGCTGTCGTGGTGCGGCCCAAAGGAGAGCCACACCTTTCTCGAGGCAATCTGCCAGCCCAGATCCGTGAGGACGTACGCATCTTGGTAGTCCCCGATCACGGGTGGGTCCGTAACTTTTGTTTCACTGTTATGCCGATACACCAACAGGGTGCCGGTGCCTTTGGCATGCGTGCCGTCAATCGCGGTAATCATCGGATTTGTGCAAACATGACGGACCACTGAACAGGCGGGCCGGCTCTGCAATGCGGCTGCAATGGCGGCGGCGGTGCGATACTCGGCATCGGGGCGCGAAAACACCGCGTCAACCGTGAAAAGCCTTTGATAACTGTCGTAGTCGTTGCGGTCGCTGAACTGACAGAAGGCATAAGCCAGCCAAGTACAGGCCGCTTCGATCTCCAACCGCTGCGCCGCAAGCATCTATGCAATCACCCGCGGCGTACGTTGTTGTTGGGTTCGCGCCGGCCGGCGATCCAGCCCGCCAGTGCCGCGTGCGCGCCTTCTCGTTGGCGGGCGTTGATGGCTTCTACATCGTCCGGGTCAGCTGAAAGTTCAATTAAAAGGCCGTCCGGATCGCTCACATAGATTGAGTAGGTATACCCATGATCGGCTTCCCAGACGTTATATCCCGCCGCCTCGAGTCCGCGGCGAATATGAGCCTGGCTCTGCCGAGTGGCCTTGAGCGCGAGATGCACGAACAAGCCCTGTTGCTTCGCGGCGTAGCGGGTCTGTTGCGCCGGATCGGCGAAGTTGAAGAATGCGAGTGCCCCACCACTCGGGAGCCCGTAGAAGGCGTGACTGAACACGTGCCTCTCGCCCAGGATGGTCTCGTCCTCGATCCAGAAAGCCGTCAGCGGCAACCCGATCAGGTCTTCGTAGAAGCGGCGAGTTCGCTCCTGATCGGCCGTGACGTACGCATGGTGATGAAGTCCCGTGGGAAGCTGCTGATCCGCAAATGGGGAGGCATTTTTGGGTTGCATACGCTCACTGCTCTTGGCTGTCGACGGCCAAGGCTAGGAGAGAAGGATCCAAGTTGTCAAGAAGATTCCAATAATGATACTATTTTGGAATATAAGTGACTGCGCGACCCTCGGGTCTGGCGGGCAAGATCTGTACGCTTCAAAAAGAGGTGATGTCCGATGATCGAAGTGCACTACTCACCCACGCCCAACTGTTGGAAAGTGGTGATCATGCTCGAGGAGGCGGGGCTGCCGTACGTTCTGCGGCGCTACGATCTCTTCCAGGGTGAACACTTGGTACCCGCCTTTCGCCGAATCAATCCCAACAACAAGCTGCCGGCCATCGTCGACACTGCCCCTGCCGATGGCGGAGCTCCCCTGGCGATCTTCGAGAGCGGTGCGATCCTGATCTATCTCGCCGAAAGATCGGGGCAATTCCTCTCGCAGGAGGTCCGCAGCCGCACGGTCACGTTGCAATGGCTGGCGTGGCAGATCTCCGGCTTGGGGCCAATGATGGGTCAAGCGAGTCATTTCGTACGTTATGCGCGAGAGCAGCATCCCTACAGCATCAACCGCTACGTGAAAGAGAGTCGCCGCCTGCTGCATGTACTGGAATACCGGTTGCGTGAGTCCGAGTACCTCTCCGACGGGTACTCGATTGCAGACATTGCAGTGTGGCCCTGGATCAAGTTCGTCGCGCTCCTGGAGATCGATCTTGCGGAGTATCCGCAAGTCAACCGATGGCACGAGGCGGTGCAGTCGCGTCCGGCTGTCGTCAGGGTTTTCACTTCGCCTCAGACTGCTCCAGACCCTGCCTATGTCCAGGAGAAGCGCCAGCTGACCGACGAGGAATGGTCGAATACGTACGGTGAGCGAATGTTGGCCGCCGCCCGCGAGATACCTTGAGCGCACCGGACATGGTTGGGCGGAAGGTCACGTTGACCTTCGACAATGGTCCGGATCCGCAGGGCACGACCGCGGCAGTCCTGGATGTGCTGCTGCAGAGAAGTCTCAAGGCGAGCTTCTTCGTCACCGGTCAACAGATCTGCCTGCCAGGAGCCCGGGCGCTTGCCGAACGCGCACACGCCGAAGGCCATTGGATTGGCAACCACACGTTCAATCACTGCACGATGTTTGGCGATAGCAGCGATCCTGAGCTTCCCGAAAAGGAGATCGGCGCCACGCAAGAACTCATTGGAAACCTTGCGCATCCTGGCAAGCTTTTCCGACCGTACGGCGCCGGCGGAATACTAGGTCCCAGCCTGCTGAGCGCAGATGCAGTCGACTACCTTGTCCGCGGCAAGTACAGCCTGGTGTTATGGAATTGCGTGCCGCGCGATTGGGAGGACGGCGCTGAATGGGTAGGCCGTTGCGTTGAGGACATTCTTCTTCGGCACTGGTCGGTCGTCGTGCTGCATGACCTGCCGGAGGGCGGAACGAAGTTTCTGACCATGCTGCTTGATCGCCTGGATGCAATCGGCGCGCAGATGGTTCAGTCGTTTCCCGCAGCCTGCGTCCCCATCTGCAAGGGGCAAGTGCGAGCCGATCTGACAGGCCTTTGCCCGTCCTGACCGGCAACTCAAGGGTCGAAGAAGAGCGCGGGGTCTGCCTGTTGCAACAGGGTGTCGGTGGTGCGTTGAATGTGTTCGCTCAATAACCAACACGCGCGTTCGCTATCACGTGCGATCACGGCGTCGAATATTTCGCGGTGCTCCACGTTAGCTGGCCGCTCGACCGCCGGTCCTTGGACGGAGAGCCGTCTGTACCGTTCACCGTGGTCGTACAGGGTGTCACGAAAGGTGAGCAGCCACGGCGACCCACAGGCCTCCAGCATCGTGCGGTGAAAGTCACGATGTCTGTGCTCCCAACCTTGGCCGAGTATCCTTTCGCCATCGACGAAGGCCTCGGTCTTGGAGAGACGATGGAACGCTGCTACGACGCGAGACTCCCACTCGTCGTCGCCATTGGCGATGGAGCTTGCCAGGGCGGCGCTTTCCAACTTGATGCGCATCCGGGTGACATCGATGAGGTCGGCCTTTGAGACAGGGGCCACATGATAGCCACGATGCTCTCGCAGAACGGTCAGTCCATCTCCAGAAAGGCGCACCAGAGCCTCGCGCAAGGGACTGATCCCCACCCCGTACTTCTCACACAGCTCCTCGGCGCGGAGTCTGGCTCCGGGACGGAGGCGGCATTCCAGTATGTCCCGCCGTAAACGTTGGTAGGTATCGGTCGCCCGTGTACGGGCTGCGGTCACGACTTCGCCGAGGTCGTCCTTTGTCACTGCCGTCAAATCGCGGTTCTTCATGGGGATGCTCCAAGCAGCCTTTCCCGGCCGCCGCTGGACCTTACGTCACGTGTATCCTGCAGGGCAAGAGAAATCGTATTTTCTTCACAATAATCCAAATCATAATAAATCTTGGAAACTTCTTGACATTTTATTAAATCTCCGTCATACAGGCAAGCGTGACCCGTTGCGAAGCGCTGAGAGGGGGATAGGCGTGACAAATTCGATCGGAACGGCCAGAACTCTGGTTGCCTTTATCTCTGCGCTTTTCGTGGGCGCTGCCGCACTGGCGCAAGCGCCGCCGACGAAGGGATCACAACCCGAGGGTGAGCTCCAGGAGATTGTCGTTACTGCGCAGAAGCGGGCTGAGAATATCAATAACGTGCCGCTGTCGATTGCCACAGCGTCGGGTGATGAGCTCAGGGAACGGGGCATCTACGACCCCACCCAGCTGGAAGTGCTCGCTCCGGGATTCTCGTACCAAAAGAGCTCGTACGGCGTGCCGGTGTTTTCACTTCGCGGCGTCGGGTTCTACGACACCACCCAGGGGGTAACGCCGGCGGTGGCGGTGTACGTTGATCAGATTCCGTTGCCGTACTCGGCCATGACGCGAGGGGCGGGACTGGATGTTGAACGAGTGGAAGTACTCAAAGGCCCACAAGGCACCTTGTTCGGGCAGAACTCCACCGGCGGCGCCGTGAACTACATTGCCGCCAAGCCTCTGGACACTCTTGCCTATGGAACGACGGTGGACTATGGCCGATTCAACGCGCTCAATTTCGAGGGTTATCTGACTGGACCCCTCACCAGCACACTGCGAGCGCGATTGGCGGTCCGCGTCGAGCATCAGGATGACTGGCAATATAGCTACACCCGCTCTGCGAGCCTGGGGAGAAAGGAATACCACGCCGCACGCCTGCTGCTGGATTGGGACCCTACTTCAGCGCTCTCCTTCGAGTTGGGCTTCACAGCCTGGAGAGACGGCTCCGATACCCAGGCTCCCCAGGCTCGACAGCTCGCCTTCCAGTCGATTGACCCTCGCGCAGCCAATCCGGTCGCGATCGCCGCTTTGACCAACTACCCGCTGGCTCCGGCAGATGCTCGTGCCGCAGATTGGGATCCGGGGCGGAATTACGCGCAGAACAACCGCTTCACCCAGACGACGCTGCATGGTGAGTGGCTCGCAGCGGATAGAATTACCGTGACATCCCTGACGGCTTACTCGCGCTACCACACCTTTTCGCTGACAGATGGCGACGGCACCGATTATACGTCGCTGACACCCGTGCCCGATGCGTTGCTGACATCGCTCTCCCAGGAACTCCGTCTTGCCGGGGACCTGAATGACAAACGAATTCAATGGATGCTTGGCGGCAATTACAACTACTCGAAGGCGTTTGAAGACCAGTTCACCTATACGGGCGGAACCTCGCATATCCTGCTGGGCCACCCTTTTCTCTCCACGATACTCCACAATCACCAGAGGGTGGACACGCGCGCGGCGTTCGCGAGCCTCAATGTCGGCCTGAGTGACCAGTTCACTATTCAAGGGTCCGCCCGGTATACCACTGAAGAGCGCAAGTTCGAGGGATGTATCAGTGACTCCGGTGACGGCACGCTAGCAACGACGTTTGCGACCTTGGCGACCATCCTGTCAGGTTCGCCTAAGACCTTGCTTCCCGGACAGTGCATTACCCTGGACGCCAACTTCCAATCAGTACTGGTCCACAAAACGCTGGATGAGAATAACGTGTCATGGCGGGGCAGCCTGAACTGGAAACCGAACGATGACACGCTGCTCTACATCTCATCGACCAAGGGTTACAAAGCCGGAAATTTCAGCACCATTCCGGGTCTTACCCCTGAGCAGTTCGATCCGCTGCGGCAGGAATCCGTGCTCTCCTATGAGACCGGCTTCAAGACCACGCTGATGGGCCATACACTGCAACTGAACGGCGCGATGTTCTATTACGATTACCGGGACAAGCAACTGTTAGGCTCCATTCAGAACCCGGTGTTTGGCACCTTGCCGGGCTCGGTGGCGATTCCGAAGTCCCGCATTCTCGGTTGGGAGAGCGACCTTACATGGCGGCCTGCGGAGAGCTTCAGAATGACGGCCGCGGTAAGCTACGTTGACTCGAAGATCAAATCGGACCCGCCTCTGCCGATCGACCCCTATGGAAAGCTGACGACTTTTGTGGGTGAAAGCTTTCCCTACACGCCAAAGTGGCAAGCCTCGACAGACGCGGAATACCGGTTCCCAGTGAGTTCCCTCGGAGGCTTTGTCGGAGCCACCGTCACCTATCGGTCCTCCACGTATTCCAATTTCGGCGAGAATGCCCTCTTCCTGCTCAATGAGCGCACGCTGGTCGATCTTCGGGCAGGCCTGAGGGGTGCGCGCTGGCGTGCGGAGCTTTACGGCAGAAACGTTACCAACGAACTGTATTACATCCAGACATCGCGCCTCACGGACACGGTAGTGAGTTTTACCGGAATGCCGACTACATACGGCGTGCAAGTGAGTTACCAATACTGACAACGGTATCGGATACGCGTTCGATAGCTCACCCTGTCGCAAGTAAGGGCGCTGACACTTAGAGACAAACGCAGATTCGTCCGCTATCGACTTGCGGAGATTATGAATGTCTGCGCTTTGGCAATTTCCGTAGTGACCAGCAACGAGCCGTCTTCGCGCCATGTCATTGACCCGCTGCCGTCGGCATTTCCACCACTCCTTCGGTCCAGATGCCCTAGCACTTTATCGTTCTTGGTAACGCTGTAGGTTTTCGTTGGCTCCAACTGCCTCACAGTGAATTGGACCTGTTTCTCAGCAATCGGTCCAGGTTCCAGCGTCACAATCAGGGCATCTTTCGTTTTGTCATAGAAGGCCTGACTCACGTTGGTGCTGAGGGCATCGACATTGCTTATATAGGGCTGCCGGTACTGCTCTTCGCCCCAAGGCTGATTGTAAAGCTTGTAAAACGCTCCCCCTTTGTTGAGCCGCGCCATGGGAATGAAGACATTGCCAGTCCACGGATCGATTCCGTGCGAGTTGCCGTTCTCATCCACCGAGTAATCGTCGCTGCGCGGATAGTAGTATTCGCCGTTTTCCCAGACCGATTTGTAGTTGCGCTGTGCGTACGCAAGCATTTTGTCCACGGCTTCCTTGTCTCCGACCTCCGCGGCGTAAGCGAGGAACAATCCCCATGCCACCGAAGCGTAAGCATGGATCGGGTCATCGAACGTGCTAGGCGCTTTGGCAAATTCGCCGGTCAGGTAGAACTTCAATGCCTCGTCACGGGCACGGCCACCTACTCCGTAGTAAGCCGCCTCCACGAACTTCCTGTCCCAGGCATGATTGAACATGCCGCTCCATCCACCGATGTCACGAACCATCGGCGATAGCGGGACAGGTTTCTGATCAGCAGCCCGGTCCTCCCACGACGTCCGGACCACTTCACTGTAGGTATACGTCTTGGGATCGATAAAGCCTTTCGCGACCCACGAATTCTTCATCTTTCGCAGGATATTTCCGTAATCCGTGCCGTGAACCTGGTCGTAGTGCAAAAAGCCGACACTGGACGGCGCCTGACACGCCCAGAAGATGCGAGCCGGCTCGCAGGCGGAGCCCACATAGTCTGAATCCACCACTTCCTGGTGGATGTTCTTGGCGATGTCGCCCAATGAATAGCGGAATTTGATGAGGCCGTTTCCCATTCCCTGGCCGCGGTAAAAGAAGGTAAATGCTCCGGGCTGATCGTACTTGCGATCCCCGTACAGCATTTCGTACGCTGCACCCAGCTGCAGGAGGTAAGCCTTCAGCATGATGTTGTCTTTTGCGATCGGATCCATCCATCCCGGTTGCATATCATTCAAGATCCCGCCTCGTGCTCCGCTCCGACTGGAGAACATCCAGCGCTCCCATATGTCTGGGTGCTGCAACTTCTGGATGTTCGCGTCGATCGCCTCCCGATACAGTTCTCGATATGCAGGTGTGTACTGGTGTTGCACCAAAGCCAGGGTCATCCCCGAAAACGCCAGTTGAAATTGCTGAGTGCGCTCGGTCAGCAGCCACTGCGAGCCGTAGCCGGACCAGTCACCCGGCAGCTGATGGGCCATCTTCACCAAGTGACGGATATGACCGAGTTCCGTCTCCGTGAGCTTCGGATAGTCGTTGGGATTCACGGCCCGCGATGACGGGGACACAGGGGAGAAAGCCGCGGCGGAACCTGCTCCTGAAAACAAGACAAGCGACAAAATCACTGCTTTTTTTGAGGTGTTCATAAATTCAATTTCTCCAATCACCACCAAGCTCCACTGCAATCCATGACAAGGCTCGCGTGGTCATCCTGGTTGTACGGGCCCCACTGTTGCGAGACCGCCCCGCACTGGTAGACGATCTTGACCCGCTTCCCCAGGAAGCCTGATCCCGGATCGATGTCTTTTCCAGCGGTCAGGTTGTAGCCAATCGGTATCTCGCAAAGCTCCGTGCCATTGCACGCCGCGACGGACTTGTTCGCTTCCGTCGTGCAGTCATAGGTCTTGCCAGGAGACTTGACAGAAGATACGAGACAGGACGTGATCTGCATGCTGACCTTGCCGGACGCGACCGGAATGTCCAGCGCGTGTACTGCAGCCTCCGCCAGCAAAACGGACGCAGAAAACGCCACAGAAATCTTGATGCAATGCCTCATGACAGCTCCACCTCATCACTTTAGTTTGGACATTTGCAAGGCGCGTGCCATGAGCGACGCCTACGGAGGGCTCATTTCGCCCGCGCGGGGCACCCCGGCTGATGAATACCTGTCAAGATCTTGGACAACGGGACTGTTCAGAAAGTGAACACAAAAAATCGGTCGCAAACAGGCTGCATCCGAGGCAGGTAACCGGCGTCATCCCCGGCCATGATCGGACAGATGCTTCATCTTCTTGTAGATTGTGGTCCTCGAGATGCCCAGCGCGCGAGCGGCCGCGGAGACATTGTCCCCGTGCTCACGCAAGGCCTGGCGAATCGCCTGCTCCTGCGCCCCCTTGTACGTCGTCGCCGGACTTTGCAACAGCGCCTCCGATTCCGTCGATGCGGCGCCTTCCAGCCGCTGAAATTCGTCGGCAAGATCCACCACGTCGATCGGCCTGCCCACCGAACGCAGCGCGCACAGTTGTCGCACTGTCTGTTCCAGCTGCCGGATGTTTCCGGGCCACGGGTGTGAGTGCAACCGCACGAACGCCGCCGACGTGATGATGCGCTCGAGGGGAATGCTCTCCCCTTGAGGTCCGTACGCCCGGCGCAGTAGCGCCTCGATGATATCCGCTATATCCGTGCGCTCCCGGAGCGGCGTCAGCCGAAGCGTAAAGCCGTTCAGGCGATAGAATAGATCTTCCCGGAACACGCGCTGGGCACTCAGCTGCTCGAGGCGGTGGTGAGTCGCGCTGATGAACAGCACATCGACCGGGATCTCCCGGTCCCCGCCGATGCGCATGACGGTGCACTCCTGCAGTACACGCAGCAGCCGACTCTGCATCGCCAGCGGCATGTCGCCGATCTCGTCGAGGAACAGGATACCGCCGTGGGCCAGCTCGATCTTGCCCTTGGCGCCGCCCTTGCGAGCGCCCGTGAAGGCGCCGTCCGCGTACCCGAAGAGTTCCGCTTCGATGAGACTTTCAGGAATCGCCGCGCAATTCAGTGCGAGGAACGGTCCCATCGGACGTACGCGTTCATGCAGGGTACGAGCGAAGAGCTCCTTGCCCGTCCCGGTCTCGCCTTGCAGCAGAACCGGCAGTCCATGGGCGAGCGCACGCGTTGCCTTTTCCAGTCCTTGAGCGAGCGCTTCGTCGCGGAGGACCAGATTCCGGTTTACGGTCCGGCCCGGCGCTCGCGCGAGCGCACTCTTCTCGCGAGGCGCCTGCGGGCGCGTGGGCTCGATCCGCGCATACGTCAAGTTTCCTGCGTGCGAGCGGATCTTGACCATGTCCGGCTCGTCGGAACAGATGCTCTGGAGCCGGTCGATCGACGTCTCAAAAAGCGACTCCAGCTGGAGCAGCGTCGACCCCAGCCGCGGCAGCGACAGGAGCTGCTGCGCGGTCCGGTTCGCCCCCAGGATGCGGCCTTCGGGGGTCACCGCGAGCAGGGCTTCCGACGGGGTTCCGACCAGGCGATCGTCGAAATGGAAGTGCACCAGCGTGCATCCCTCCAGGTCCCGAAACATACTGTTTTCGATGTGCCGGGCCGCTAGCGCGACCATGTTGGCTGCCATCGGCGCCGTTTGAACATCGATGCCGGAAAGATCCAGGGCGCCGACCTGGTCTCCGTCGGGCCCCACCAACGGCGCACTGGCACAGAAGAAGCTCGAGAGCTCGTGGAGGTAATGCTGGTCCCTGGCAACGACCACCGGATGCCCGAGTTCCAGGACAACGCCCGGCGCCGTGGTGCCGATGTCCGACTCGGCCAGCGAGCGGCCCGGGTGCATCAGGGCGCGCAGTTCGTTGGGTGCCGAGAGTGGATCACCGACCGAACAGATCACCTGCCCGCGCGTGTTCAAGCACAGGGCCAGCCAGCGCGCCGATCCCAGCCCGCCGTAAAGCCTCACCATTTCCGGGCTCGCGTGCGAGAGCAGCCGCTGGTTCTCCTCGATCGTCCTGCGTTCCATCGCGCGGGAGACCGAGTTGGTGAACAGCACGGTGTCCTTGCGTCGCAGACCGTGCTTGATCGACCGTTTCCAGGATGCGGTCAGCAGGTTGACGCCCGAGGACCTGGTCGTGAGCTGGCCACCCTTGCCGAGTAGCTGCTCCTCGATATCATCCCGCTCGTTAGTCATAGTAGCGCCCGGATTATGTAGCGCGAATGCGCCCTGATCGTCATCCCACGTTAATCAATCGGTCACTCACTGGCAATCCCTCCACGCTGAGCACCGTTCAGCCCGTACCGGTGCTGAGCGCGCTGCGCAGGGAAGCCGTCAGGTCGGGGATGCTGGACTCCGCGGAGACCTGCCTCTGGAACTGCCCTTTGGGGTCCAACACATAAAACGCGCTGCTGTGATCCACGCCGTAAGTCCCGTCGCTCGCGCGGGGCTGCTTTTCGGCATACGCGTGAAAAGTTCGCTCGGTCGCGCTGATCTCGGCCGGGCTTCCAGTGAGACCCGTAAATCGCGGGCCGAACGGTTGCAGGTAGGTCTTGAGCGCCTGCGGCGTATCGCGCTCCGGATCGATGGTGATGAAGGCCACTCGCACGCCATTGCCTTGACTGCCCAGGGCATCCAGCGCTTTCGAGAGTTTGAACAGTGCCGCCGGGCATGTATCCGGACAATTCGTGAAGCCAAAAAAGACCACGAGCCACTCCCCCCGGAAGGTTCGATCGGTCACCACGGCTCCGCGCGAATCCGTGAGCGAAAAGGCGCGGAGCCGATTCGGCGCCGCCTGCGCCGAGTTGATCGCGCCCGATGGCGCGGATGGCCCGCGGCTGGCTCCGGCAGAACCACAGCACACCGCGACGACAAGAGCCGCGATGCACACCCCAGTATCAAAACTGCCCTTCATCTAAATCCTCGCGCCGTCGCCAGGACCCAGCAGCGACTGGAGCTGCTGGGCACTCACGCCGCCCATGACCAGTTTGTCCTCGCACAGGAACGCCGGCACCCCGGAGATCTCCATGTCCTCGGAGAACATCCGCACCTGCTGCATATAGCGCCGGGTCTCGTCGGACTGCGAGTCCCGCTCGATCTGATCCACGTCGAACTTCAGGCCCCGCACGGCATCCAGGATACGTTCCTGGGTCAGCTCACCGCCCTCCTCCATCAGACGGGTGTGGAGATCGGCGAACTTGTCCGGATCCTGTCGGTAGGCTGCAATCGCAATGCGCGCCGCATACTCGGACAGCGCACCGCCAATCGGGTACAGGAGCACCGCCACCCGAACATCCTTCCTCGCCGCCACGGCTTCCCGCACCGACGCAGCGCTCGCGCGGCATGGCACGCACGTGTAGTCGGTGAACTCCAGCAGCACGCGCGACGCATCCGGGCTACCAAGCGTAGGCGTGAACGCCACATGTGACAGGAACTGCCACTTGCCCCGCATGAGCTGCCTACGCTGCGACCCCTCCGCAGCGAGCTTCCGGTTCAACAGCACATTTCGCACCCGCTCGAGGATCTCGGGATGGTCCGCGAGATATTCCGGCTTCGCCAGCAGCTCTGCCCGCATCACCTCGGGATCCGCCCGGAATCGGCCGATCCCGAGCGCGACCAAGGCGCCGGCCGCGGCGCCCAGCAGGAAGGCAATGAGGATCTTGCGCTGCATCGGGCGTCCTGGTTGCCGTCAGAATCCCGGCATGCGCAACACGGCCTTTACCACGTTGCCTCGCTCGGACTCCGCAACCGCCTTCTGGATGTCGCCGAACTTGAACTCGGTGACCAGCTTGTCGAACGGGAAACGGCCTTGCCGGTACAGGTTGATCAGCCGCGGGATGAATTCGTGGGGAACGCTGTCGCCCTCGATGATGCCGCGCAGGCCCCGCCCGAACAGGATGCTGTTCATGTCGAGCTCGAGCATCGTGCCCAGGCGGGAGACGCCCATCACGCCGCAGGTGCCCGTCAGGGTCAGCGACTCCACGGCCTGCCGCACGACTTTCGGGAGCCCGGTACATTCCAGGGAGTTGTGGACGCCCGAGCCGGTGATCGTCTGGATCGCCTTCACCGGGTCGTCCGCCCTCGGATCGATCGCATGCGTCGCACCAAATTTCAGGCCGAGCTCGCGTCGGACCGCCAACGGGTCCACGGCGATCACGGTCGCACAGCCGCACAGCGCGGCGGCCATGATCGCGCTGAGACCCACGGTGCCCACGCCAAAGATGGCAATCGCCGAACCAGCCTGAGGTCGCAAGGTATTGATGACGGCCCCGGCACCGGTCTGGACACCGCAACCCAGCGGCCCGAGCAACCACAGGGGCGCCTCCCGGTCGACCTTGACCGTGTTGCGCTCCGCAGCCACGGCATAGGTGCCGAATGAACTCTGCGCAAAGAAATGGCCGTGCACCACCTCACCATTCCGGGACAGAGCACTGCTGCCGTCCGGCCGGGTGCCCAGAAAGTTTCTCTGGTACAGCTGATGGCAATACGCCGGCTTGCCCGCAATGCAGCTGGGGCAGCTCTGACAGCTGCTGAACGACAGTACGACGTGATCGCCGGGCTGAACGCGGGTGACCGCACGCCCGACCGATTCGACCACGCCGGAGCCTTCGTGACCGAAGACGCACGGCAACGGCACGGGGAAGTATTGGTCCCGGCAGACGAGATCGGTGTGGCAGATGCCCACCCCCGCGATCTTGACAATGACCTCATCGTCGCGCGGACTCTCGAGCGCCAGCTTCTCGATCTCGAACGCCCCGCCGTTGGTGCGAACGACTGCGGCTTCAATTTCCATCAACGCACTCCCCCACTTCTATGTCTCCCCGTTCTTTAGTTCGCTACCAGCACGAACGTGTGGGAAGCACTGATGCTGGTGGCCACCCTGACCGTGCCATCCTCCCGCCAAGTCGTCGACTCCGGTGCGTGCTTCGGACTGAGCTCGCCGACCGACTGTCCGTCCTAACCGCGAACACCCGCGGTGAGCTTCCACTGGTCCGTGAATTTGTAGGAGCCTTCGGCGAACACCGCGTACTGCTTCAGGTGGTACTTGCTGTGATCCTCGTAGGCGACACCGTCGGGGTTGGCGTCCGCGCCACCTGCGCTGAGGTATGCCAGCTGGGGTAGCGCGTTGTATTGGTAAACCTGGGACGTCAGTTCACTGTAGAAGACGCCCGCCACCCACTGAAATGCCCCATCGCCCCGCGAGGTGACGCGATCCTCTTCGCTGAACTGCTCCACGTGATCGCTGTTCAGGTAGGGATTCGGAAGGAAGCCAGGCACCCCGAAGAACGTGTTGTCGAGGCTCTGCCCGACCTCGGTGTCGTCGGTCTGCCACCAGGCGTTGTGGATCCACTTCGCCGTGGTCGACGTGAACGACACGGGACCGAATTCATAGTTGACATTGAGCGAGTAGATCTTGAACGTATCGGCCAGGTAGTCCGGAATGTCCACCGGCTGATAGTGCGCCAGCTGGTCGAGCCCGACCGAGGTGTCGGCCTGCTGGAGGCCGCCTAGGTGGATGCCTTGGTACATCGCGAACAGGTCCACGGTCAGCTGCTCGGTCGGCGTGAAGCGGAGTGCCGCCCGCCCGCCCATCAATCGCTGCCAGTTATAGTTATTGTACTTTGCGACCACCGGTGCCGCTTGGACATTGCCCCGCGTGCAGGTGATGAACACGCAATCCCCGCCGGGCCCGAGCGGGAACGGGCTCGCGACGATGCGGTCGATGAAGCCGTGCTCGTATTTGTCGGTGCCGACGATGCGCAGGGCCAGAATGTCCTCCTTGATCGGAAGGTTCAGCATGGCGCTCGTGCCCCAGTTCGTCCCGCCGTGCTGGGTGTGACTCACGTTCGTCTGCGCGGCCGCATCGAACCCCTTTGAACTCGGCGGCGTGGTGATCAGGCGGATCGTGCCGCCCATCGAGCCGGCCCCGTACAACGTACCCTGCGGTCCACGCAGTACTTCGACACGCTCCAGGTCAAAGAGGTCCGGGTCGATGGCAGCCTTGCCCATGAAGGAGTTCGCCGAGGCGGCGAGCGGCACGTCGTTGACGTACAGGCCCACAGTGGCCGAGGAGCCACCGCTCGAGGGCAGGCCGCGCATCTCGTACTCGGTCTGTCCGGGGGCGAACTGCTTCATGGAGATACCCGGGATTTCGGCGGCCAGGTCCTCGAGACGCGAGATTCCACGCGCCTGCAATTGCTCGCCGGTCACCGCCGTGATGCTGATGGGAATCTTCTGCACCGTCTCCTCGCGCCGCTCGGCGGTCACGACGATTTCCTGCAGAACGTCCTCGGTGCTCGCCGCAGGATTCCTCTGCTGAGCCATTGACACTGCGGGAACCGACAGCGCCGCCGCCGCAACGCATCCCAGGGTGCGGTCGCCCAGCCATTTCAAAGCATCAATCGCCTTCATATGTTCAAATCCATCCCCGTTTGGTTGTCTGTCTAAGGGTTCGAATCTGCCAGTGCGCGGCGCAAAATTTTTCCCGTGCTGGTCTTCGGGAGGTCTTCGCAGAACACCACGGCGCGCGGAATTTTGTAGGCCGCCAACTGAGGGCGGCAATGCTCGATGATCTCCTGCCACCATCGGTTATCAGGAGCGCCGCCGCGCGACCGCGCAGCTCGGCACTCCTCTCACGCGCGACGATGACCGCCTTGGCACCACAGTCCTGTACGATGAACGCCACCTCGTCGGCGGTAAGTAGGATGTTGCAGGGATTGACTACGGCACCGAGCCGGAGCGCACCGTAGTACGAGACCATCCAGCGCCACCCGTTTTCCATCCAGATCGTGACACGGTCACCCGGCGCTAACCCGCGCGCCCGAAGCTGTCGCGCAAAGGTTGTGGACAGGCGATCAAGTTCATCAATCGCCAGTGTTCGGTCCGGTGTCACCACGGCGGGTTTGCCGGCAAATCGTGCAGCCGACGCTGACAACATTTGACCAATCGTGAACTGCACGAACACTCCCTTTAAGCCTTGCCCAATGTTCTGCAACATGCGTGCCATCAACGCAGTTAGCGAATTCGTGGGATGCCCTTTGGCGACGAGGCGAGTGATGCGAGATGAGTGTTCAGAAAATAAACAAGTGGGTGCTGACATGTTCTCTAACTGAACAGCGATACACCCGCTGTAACATCGAGGGCGGGGGCATACACTCAGCCCATCCTTAGTCAAAGCGATCGTCCGCCCACCCGATCAAAGCGGTAAGGTCCGTCCCATTACTTTTGAAATTCATTACACGCCCAAGCCGCCTTGCGGTAATTTGTGGGGTGCTACCTAACGAGTTTCCGGAGGATCGTGCCGTGCCAAATGATGACGTAGATGAACCTTTGATTCAGAAAGAAAGAAGGAAAATTTAGTAGATTTGTTGGATGGGTAAGAGGGATGACCAAGGCGGGGAAGAAAGGGAAGCAAATCCTGTAAAATTCTTCTAGAAACCTGCCACAGCATCAGCAATTCACCGTTAAGCACCGCACATCGGACCTGCAGAAGCAAATGGGCGGCTCGCTTTCACGGGCTCGCATCGTCGCTCACGGGTGGCACCTCAATCGCACCCCGCTGCCGAGCGCAGCAACCCGCGCGCAATGATCAACTGCTGTATTTGAGAGGTACCCTCGTAGATCCGCAGCACACGCACATCTCTGTAAAAGCGTTCGACCTTTGTGGCATTCATGTAACCGGCCCCCCCATGGATTTGCACGGCTCGGTCCGCAATGCGGCCTACCGCCTCGGTGGCGAAATATTTGGTGCACGCAACATCATTACTGACAAGTTCACCGGCATCATAGCGTCGTGCCACATCCTCCACCATGACGCGCGAGGCAAAAGATTCCGTTCGACTGTCGGCAAGCATTCCTTGTATCAACTGGAATTCACCGATCGCCTGGCCGAACTGCTTGCGCTGCGTTGCGTATCGTACGGACTCGTCGATCAATCGATCGCTCATGCCGCTTGCGAGTGCCGAGAGGTGGATGCGGCCGCGGTCCAACACCTTCATGGCCGTCTTGAACCCCATTCCAGGAATTCCACCGATGATAGAGCTGGCCGGTACGATGCAATCATCGAACACCACATCGGTCAGAACCGTGCCGCGCTGGCCCATCTTGCGCTCCGGCTTGCCCAGGCTTAGGCCCGGCGTGCCCGCCGGCACAATGAATGCACTAATTCCCGAGGCTCCCTTTTTATCCGGATCGCTGCGGGCCATTACCGTAAACACACCCGCACGCGGTGCGTTGGTGATATAGCGTTTCACACCATTCAGCCGGTACGTATCGCCTTGGCGCACGGCTGTCGTGCGCAACGAGGCGGCGTCCGACCCCGCTCCGGGTTCGGTCAAGGCAAAGGAGGCAATCACCTCCCCACTCGCCAGTCGCGGCAGCCATAGCTCCTTTTGCTCCTCGGTTCCATCGATGACGATCCCCTGAGAGCCGATCCCTACCGTGGTGCCGATGACGGAGCGAAAAGCAAGGCTAGCGCGACCTAGCTCGCGAACGATCCCCGCCTCCTCACTCATTGTAAGCCCCAGTCCCCCGTATTCCACCGGAATGGAGATACCGAACAGGCCCTGTCCTCGCATCTCAGCAATAATCTCCTCGGGTACGGCATCCTCCGCTTCGACCCGGTCCTCGCTGGGAATGAGTCGTTCCTCCACGAACCGACGCACCGCACCGCGAAGTATCTCAAACGTTTCCGCGTCCATCCGCATACCCTCCGGAAACTCTCTGCGACAGCCTCATAGCGACCTCGCTATCACAACCTTCATGATCTCGTTGGCGCCGCCATAGATGCGCGAGACACGGGCATCCTTGTACATCCGTCCGATCTTGTATTCGCTCATATAGCCATAGGCGCCGTGCAACTGAAGGCAGTCGTCGACGATCCTGTTCTGGAGTTCGGTGATCCAGTATTTCACCATCGCCGCCCTAGTGTCGGATAGAGCACGGCTCAGGACGAGCTTCAAGCAATCGTTCAGGAATATCCTCGATATCGTCGCCTGAGTTTTGGCCTCGGCGAGCTTGAATTGGGTGTTTTGGAAGTCGAAGATTGCCTGGCCAAACGCCTTGCGCTGCTTAACGTAATCGATCGTCTCGGAGAGCGCCGTCTCGATCATCGCCTGCGCTTGGATGGCGATGATGAGCCGTTCGCGTGGCAGCTCGGCCATCAGTTGCTTGAAACCGAGCCCCTCCTTGAGCCCGAGCAGGTTCTCAGAGGATACCCAGACATCATCGAAGAAAAGCTCTGAGGTGTCTTGGGCCTCGCAACCGATCTTGTCGAGGTTACGGCCACGACGGAACCCCTCGACTTGATCGGTCTCCACGACCAGGAGGGAAATACCCTTCCCTCCTGCCTCCGTGTCGGTCTTGGCGGCGACGACAATGAAGTTCGCGAGTTGCCCGTTCGTGATGAAGGTCTTTTGCCCACTGATGCGATACCCGTTGCCGTCGCGGTGCGCCGTTGTCCGCATCCTCTGAAGGTCCGAGCCGACATTCGGCTCGCTCATAGCCACGGCCGCAATCAGCTCGCCATTGGAGAGCCGCGGAAGCCAGCGATATTTCTGTTCTTCGGTGCCGTGAGCGACCACATAAGGGGTGACCACGCCATTATGCAGCGAGATGGCGAAGCCGCTGACGTCGCGGCGTGCAACCTGGTCGATGACGATGACGTCGTGCCGAAAGTCGCCGCCGGCACCGCCGTATTCCTCCGGAACCGAGACGCCGAGCAAGCCTTGCTTGCCGGCCGTGGTCCAGAAGTCCCGCTCCACGATGCCGTCGTTGCGCCATTTCTGGACGCGCTCGGGCGGAGCTTCGCGCTGCAGGAACTGCGCCACAGAATTCGCGAAGATCGGTAGATCGTCCTCCGCCATGAATTCGGGCTCGGCAACTTCTAGCATCGGACACTCTCAAATTGAGCGCATGCAGGAGTCGTCAGCAATGCAGTACCGCGCAGACCACAGGCAAGTTTCGATGTATCCGTCATGTATTGTACCGATCGATGCTCCCCGATCAGCGCGGCTCGAACCGAACTTGCAACTTGCCGGCGCGCGGCGTCGCGTAGAGGTCGGTAATGGCTTTGGGAAGGTTGCCGAAACCCTCGACGACGTTCGTCACCGGTTTGAGCGCGCCGACCAGCAGGTGCCGGGAAAGATCGTCCTCGGCCTTCAGCCGCTCGTGATAGAACGCGTCGACGATCCAGGCCTCGGATTTGATGTTCCGCTGCTTCAGGATGGTCTCGACCGTCTCCGATATGCCGAACGTCCGTCGTAGCGAAGGACGCTCGCGCTTTAGCTCGCCCACCGCATCGGCATATAATGCCGCTGCGCTTCCATACGAGAATAGACGCCCGTTCTGGTTCATGATTGCCGTGACCATCTCCGTAAGAGCGCCGCCGACGCCGTCAGAAAAGACATCGATGCCCCGTGGGAATGCGCCCTCGAGCTGCTCCCCGAAATCCCGGGCCGTGTAATCGATGCATTTGTCGATCCCAAGGGTCTCCAACACCCAATCGCAGCGATCGGCGCCGCCGCCAAATCCCACTACATAGCAACCGGCAATCTTCGCAAGCTGCGCGACGATCGAGCCGACCGAACCGGTGGCAGCGGCGACTGCTACGCAATCCCTAGGCATCAGCGGACCGCATTCCCGCATGCCGAAATAAGCGGTCATTCCCGAGGTTCCGAACATCTCCATCAGCACTTCCGGTGGCCACATTTTCGCCATTGCCGGTCGGAACACGTAGTTCCATTGGGATTTGGTGCAGTTCAATGCCTTGACCAACTCGCTGGGCGGCCCGTATCCGACTGACGCGCCGTCGCTGCTGATGATCTGGTAATCCTGCCAGCCCGCTTGGCAGGCGATGACATCGCCTTCCTTGAAGGTCGCATCGTGCGATTGAATCACTTCCGCACATGCATAATTACTGCGATCGGTTTCACCAAGCTCGGTCATTCCGCTGGCCATGCGCCAGCGCGTGCCGGAATGGATATTCACCAGCTTGACGCGCACCAGTGCCTGGCCATGCTCCAATTCCGGGATCGGCAGTTCGCGCAGTTCGAATTGCTCCAGACCGAGAACGCCTTTGTCCATCGGCTTGGCAAAAATCCACTGTCGGTATGTTCTGGTCATTCAACGCTCCAGTGCCGTCGGTCGCGAAATTCTTCATCGCTCTACGAGCACAAATCGCAAAGCACCGAGCCTTAACCCCGTCCGCACAAGGATAAAACAAGACATACCTTAGTGTCAATAATATTATCTAATGCGAATGTAGTGAGACAGGATCTCGGACTCGCCGCGGCTCCATCGTCGAGGGCGGACGGCAATGCGCCGCCCGGTTTCAGCTGGGTTGACGCCGGACTTTGCGTCCGGCCACCTTTTTGGCGGCCCGCGCTACCTGTTGAGGATTCACGAAGACGAGGTCGCAGATAAAATCTATCGTTTTCGCAATTTCGTCGCGGTCGAAGGGATCATGACCCGTGGTCGCCTGGAATTCGGCGGCGATCGTGAAGGGCACCGCACAAATCGACAGGATTGCATAGCGAAGCCGTGCCGGATCCACACGCCTGACGGTGCCATCGCGCTGGGCCTCCTCGATCATCTCGACCGCCTCGCGGACTTGCGCGACCAGGAAATTGTCGCACAACCAGGTCAACCGCTCGCTCGGTTGAGCGGCCTCGAAGGTCATGATGCGGTGGACGCCGGGCATATCCGCCAAAAAAGTGACCATGTCGATGATGAGATGCCGGAGCCTGACCGCGGCTGGCGCGTCGCCGACCGACTCGATCATGGCTTTCCTATGCAGCTCCCAGCGGCTCACGACGCGCTTCAAGACCAGTTTCCACAGATCCTCCTTGGAGGACACGTGGTAGACGAAGCGTTGGATCGTGGTGCCCGCCTCCTTGGCGATCTGCCGCATGCTGGCGCCTTGATAGCCGTGAGCAGCGAAGGCATCGAAGGCAGTCCACAGGAGGCGCTCGATCATTTCCGTAGGAGGCTTTCGACCAGCCGGTCTTGCGGCGCGGATCATCGGCGCTGTGCCGGCAACTATATTTTTACGGAGCCTTGGCCCGGCAATCCCTAGCCCCACATGGTCAAGCAGCGCAAAATTCGAGCGCCCAGCGACTGACTCTTGGGCACTCGACCGCCCCCTCGCCCGCTGTCTTTTCGTAGCTCTCATCGTAGTGCCATACCCATCGAGCTACTACCCGGTGACCACCTGCGCGGGCAAGGCTGTTAGATCCGCGATCGCCTGAAATCGCCACGACGTCATCGCCGGTCAGTGTGGCATTGTCGCGTTCATGGCGTCAATACAACGATCCGGACGAGACCCCGTGGTTGAATTCGATTCCCTTCCGCAATTTTGACGGCTAAGCTCGAGATGGCCGCCGCTCGAGTCGCAGCCGTTCAGCCGAGGTATCAGTATTTGAAGCTCACTGAGACTCCATAGGTCGCCGGCTCGCCGTAGTACTGTTGAATCGAGAACGGACTTTCGAATATTGCCCGAAGATAGTTCGTGTCCGTAACGTTATTGCCGAATAGCGAGAACGACCAATGACCGCTGGGCTCCGTCCAGGCGGCGCGCAGATTGAGAAGGCCATAGCCTCTTTGTGCAAACTGGTTGGCAGGGTCGAAATACATCTTGGTCTGATAGGCGTAGTTGGCATTTAGATCGAGTAGCCCGCGGAAAACGGTCGAACTGTAGCCGAGCGAAACATTCCCACTGATCTTGGGTGTTCTTTGCACGGTATTTCCGGACACATCGGACGGAACGGCCAAGAAAAGGCCGAACGACGGACTAGTCGGATCAACATCGCGGCTATATCGCGGCGCTCCCAGATACCGATCGTAGGTGGCATGGGTGTAGGCGCCATTGGCAGCAAATGTCAGGTGGTCCAACACTCGCGTGGAAAAGTCCAACTCAGCGCCGTAGATCTTCGATTTCGCCGCATTGGTGAGAACAGAGAGAGTGCCATTATATGACGCAACCTGCAGGTCCTTATAGTCATAATAGAAGGTGGAGGCACTGAATTGCGTCGGGCCGTTCGCCAACTTATAGCCCACTTCAAAAGCGTTGATCTTCTCCGGCGCCACAGGCTGTGTAGTCAGTCCGTTGGCGTTGAGCAACCCCGATTTAAACCCTTGCGTATACGAGCCATAAACGCTCGAGGAGCGATCTAACTCATACCGGATGACCGCACGCGGAGTCACACTGTTCCAATCGTCCGATGCAGGATAAAAGCCAGTCGGCTGGGCGGTCATCGCATCCGGCACGTGCAGATTATAGAAGTCACGATTGCTCTCATGGTTATAGCGCAAACCGGCTGTTAGAAACAGCTGAGGCAGAACTTCATAGCTTGTGTCCGCGAACGCGGAATAGGATGTAATCGTGTTCTGCGTGTTCCAAATATCAGCGGGTGGCGCACCGAAAAGAGAGGTATAAAAATTCGGCCACGCGGATCGCTCGCGATAGAAGTAGAGTCCCGTAACCCAAGACCAGGGCCCCCCTGGTTTGGAATTGAGATCCACTTCCTGAGTGATATTGATATCGGTGGACAAAAAATTCTGTTCAAAAATATGTAACGGGCTGGCATCGAAGTCACCGCCTTCGCGCACAATCTCATGTCGGTACATGGAGTAGGACGTCAAATTGGCGAACCCAAGATCGAACCTGCCCGTCAAATAGATCCCTTCAACTTTCGCGTTGAAGCCGAAATCGTTAAGCGAGGCCTCGCCGCGCCGAACCGCGATCGGTGTACCCGGAAACAGGCTCGCGATAGTCATCCCTTGGTAGGCCGAGCCCAGCGTGAGGGTCGGGTCATTCACCTCCATATGCGAGAACCGAAGCAAGAGTGAGTCAGTTCCGGCGTCATTCAACTCGATCTTCAAGCCCGGCCTGACCGAAACGTTGTGATACCGGCCGACATCATTGCTTCCCGTCACGATGTCGGTCTGAAAGCCGTCGCCGCGACCATAGAGCACTGCAAGGTCGCCCGCGATGCGATCGGTAAATCCCATCGTTCCGTACGCTTCAGAGTCCAGTGAATTGTAACGTGCATAGGACACCTTTCCGGAAATCGCGGGCGTTGTCGACGGCTCGCTCGTCGTGACTAAGACCGCTCCGGCGGTCGTATTTCGGCCAAACAAGGTTCCCTGCGGGCCCTTCAGAACTTGGACGTTGGAGACGTTGAGGAAATTGAAGTCCGTAGTGAGCGGACTGTCCATGTAGAATCCATCGATATAAATGCCCACGGCCGAGCCCGTTCCGGGACCCGCGACGGCGGTGCCGACACCGCGTATCGACGGTTGCGCATAGATTCCGGAATTGTCGACGCGAAAAGCCGGCACCATCTGAGTCAGCTGATCCACCGTGTTGACGCCGGCGTTCACAAGGCGATCGGCGCTCAACGACGTGATGGTGATGGGAACGTCTTGCAGGCGCTCCGACCTTCGCTGTGCTGTCACGATGATTTCGTTGAGGCCGGATCTGTCGGAGTCGGAGTCGGACTCGGGAGACTGTATCGTGCCGGACTCAGCGGCTGCAGTTGCCACGCCCGGCGCTACTACGGGCGTCGCGCGATCGGTCCCCTGCGCGTGCGTGGTTGCGGCGATCGCGACGGACGTTGCGGTCACCAGCCACAAAAGCTTTGCTGTTAAAGACATAATCCCCCCGGGTCTCAACGCCCCTTTCTCTGGCGTTGGGTTTCCGACTTATATCGGCTGGCGAAAAAAGAACCCACATCTCGTGGCGGAAGCGCCGGATCCACGAATTTGACTCGTTCCTCGAGCATCCGGCGCCAGCACCCCGACTGCCCTTAGCACGCTCGGCACCGTCCCATACGGCAATACACACTACGCTGGAACATGTCCGCGTGATTAATTTATACGTGACATTCTCTGTTGTCAATATAAACCGCATATTCGAATGTTCCTATTATTTGACGATTTTCTCTCACGCGCCAAAAAGGCAGGCGACGGGATCTGTTCTGAGTGTGGCAATTATGTGGTTGGATCGAAGTCTTAACGTTAAGTAGCACGCGTCAATCAAAAAAAATGGCCGTTATAACTCCGTGACATGCGGTGATGCTTGCCGTTTTGACGATGTGGTATTGCTGACCAGCCGTTGCCGCATTGCGCAAGGCGTCTGACGATTGTGCCGACGGACCACCTTCCGTCACGTCCCCGCTCCGGCCGCGCTCGGCGAGAGCGCGACTGACGAAGGGGCCTGGGCTTCAGGAAGCAAGCCTGATATTTTCAAAATAGCGTCGCGTATCGGAATATGTCGCAAGGTGCGCTGTCGATCCACCGTCGGCGCGTATGACTTGACCGGTCAGATAACGTGCTTCATCCGAAGCAAGGAAAGCGACAATATGCGCAATGTCGTCAGATTCGCCAAGAATAGTTAGGGTATGTCAGGTGCCATCGCACGGCAAAGTGCGGCGGTAACCGACACCGTCTGTTCAGACGCGAACTTGACGGAGGCCCAGAAGCAGGAAGCGGCTGATCTCGCGGGCGACCCGCGCTGCCCACTGGTCATTGCCTTGTGGCAGCCAGGCTGACAGATAGGTGAAACTCCCCGGCGCCGCTAGCTTAACAGGCTCGAGATCGAACGGCCGCAGGCTTCCGTCAGTCACGCCGCGTCGCGCGAGCTCGATCGATCGCGTTGCCAGTCGGGTGCTGCGGGCCGCGAGCTTCTCCTGGATTTTCGGGCGAAACATGCCGAGACCCGTGGTCAGCCAGAGCGGGTGGATGTCCGTGAGCTGCGCCTCGACGTCCAGCTCGATCGCCACCATCGTACTTTCCAGACCGGTCGAGCCGGCCTCGGCCACGTCCATGATCCGATCATAGATATCGAAGGCACGCTCATAGCAGAAGGCGACGAACGCCGGCTTGCTGCTGAAATAATGGTAGAGCACGCCCTTGGTTGCATCCAGCTCGAGCGCGATATCGTCGAGCGAAACGCCGTCGATTCCCCGGCGATTGAATAACATTGAGCCCACCCGAGCCAGCGCCTCCAGCCGCTCCTCTTTTTCGGAGCGATTGACCTTTTCGATGACATCGGCTATGCGCTTGTGTGCGTCGGGGAGAAGGCCACCTTGCGGGACTACGCCTTCCATCACCATGCTTGGAATGGCCGCAGCCATGCGACCTGCGATAGTGCCGTCAGGGCGCTTGTTCCAGAGCCTGGAGAGCGGCACCCAGGACAGAATGCCGAAGATCGCCTGGCACACAACGTCCAGGTCGCAGGACCGGATCGAGCCGTCTTTCTGACCCTCGGTGAGCAGCAACTTCAGCAGCGTGACGTTCTCTGCGCGGGCCTGCCGGATTGAGACCTGTTGCTTGTCCGACAGGAAGGCCAGTTCGCTCAACACTGCGACGGGTCTGTGAAGGATGTCTACTGATTGTTTGAGGAAGACGCCAAGCCGGTCTAGTCCATCCGCCGGCGCCTGATAGGCGCGCCGCAAATCCTCCAGAGTCAGCGCACAGGCGCGTTGATAGCATTGAAACACAAGGTCCTGACGGTCGGCACAATAATTGTAGAGACCGGCTCGCGTGAGGCCAAGCTGACGCGCGATTGTCGTCAGGCTGGCGCCGGCAACTCCGGCGCGGTTGAACTCGATCGTCGCTTCGTCGACCACCGCCATATGTCGTGCGGCGCGTGCCTCGTTAACTAGTGACCGCATCAAACCCTCAAATTGGCCGGAAGCCGAAAAGTTCCACGAATGCAAGCCTGGTTTGGCGAGCATACCAATCTAGGTTATACGGCATCGAACTTGGCATTGACAACTACGCATGCTTCCGTCCTTGGGCATGAGGTACCCGACATAGCGGCGGCATCCGCCTAGGTCGCAAGGTACGGCTCATATGCGGCCTGCCGGTTATCGGCGGATAACCGCAAGATCGGGGATATGTCGACGATCTAATCCGCAGCTTTTTTGCAGGTTTTCGATCAAGCCGCCATAACGATATCGAAGTATAGCACCCGGCAATTCCTCATAATGGTTGCGGCTTCGTCCGCCTCACCATCGCATTGTATTCGTCAATCTTAAGCTTGCCGAGTTGCGATAGATGGACCTCGTCGGGACCATCGGCCAACCTCAGATAGCGATTGCGCTTGAAGAAATCAGCGATCGGCGTGTCGTCACTCAGGCCCATGCTGCCGTGCGCCTGGAGGGCCCGATCAGCGACGGTCTGCGCCATCATCGGCGCGACCACCTTGATAGCGCCGATGAGATCTCGTGCGATCTTGTTGCCGTATCGATCCATGGAATCGGCCGCCTTCAACGTCAGTAACCGTGCCTGCTCGATCTCGCAATAGGAGCGGGCGACGTCCTGTCGAATGCTGCTCTGATCCGCCAGTTTGCGACCGAACGCGACGCGATTTTCAACTCGACGCGCCATGATCTCCAGAGACCGCTGCGCTTGACCGATGGAGCGCATGCAGTGATGGATGCGACCCGGTCCGAGGCGACCCTGGGCTATTTCGAAACCCCGCCCCTGGCCCAGAATGAGGTTGTTTCTGGGAACACGAACGTCATCAAAAACCATCTCCACTACACCGCCCGGCGAGTGTAGAGAATCCAGAACCGTCAGTTGACGCACGATGGAGATGCCTGGCGTGTTCCGGGGAACGACGATGGTCGAATGCCGCCCATGACGCGGACCCTCGAGCAGCGTCTTCCCCATGATGAGCAGGAGTTCACATTTCGGGTGCATGACGCCCGAAATCCACCATTTCCGCCCATTGATCACATAATCATCCCCGTCCGGCAGGATAGTTGTTTCGAGGTTGGTCGCGTCCGAAGAGGCGACCTGCGGCTCGGTCATGACGTAGGCGGAACGTATTTTACCGTCCAGCAAGGGCAGCAGCCACCGGGCTTGCTGATCCGCAGTGCCGTATTTCGCAAGTACCTCCATGTTGCCGGTATCGGGCGCTGCGCAGTTGAATATCTCCACCGACCATGGCGACCGGCCCATCACTTCGGCGAGCGGCGCGTATTCCAAGTTCGTAAGGCCGGGGCTGAATTTGCCGTATTCGCGCGGTAGGAAGAGATTCCACAGCTCGGCCTTTCGCGCTTCGGCCTTAAGCTCCTCCACCAGCGGAAACGGCTTCCAAAGATTGTTTGGATCCTGAACCCAGCGACGGCACGCTTCCTCATTTGGATAGATGAACCTATCCATGAAAGACTCGAGATGACTGATGAGACCCTTGACCTTATCGGAGTGCTGAAAGTCCATACTGCACCTGTGTGATCGAGCCTTAGAGAGTGCGGCCGCCGTCAACGATGATCGTTTGACCGACGATGAACGCCGCGAGCGGCGAAGCGAGGAAAAGCGCGGGACCCGCGAGATCCATTGGCGTTCCCATCCGACCGACGGGAATCTGGGATAGCGCGGTCTCCAGGCGCCGCGGGTGCTCGGTAGTCGTCTTGGTGAGTTTTGTATCGACTAATCCGGGCGCGAGACCATTTACCCGGATGCCGTCTGGAGCCCAGGCTTGGCCCAGTGTCCGCGTCAACGCGATCGCTCCGGCTTTCGATGCGGAATATGCGGGATTGCCCTTGCTCGCCTTGATCGCCGATATCGAACTGATGATGATGATCGATCCGGCGGTGGCCTGCAGAGGCGCACGGAACCTGCGGCAACAGTGCATGAGGCTGTCCAAATTAACCGAGACCACCCGGCTCCAGCCGTCGCGGTCGAACTCGGCGCGACGATATGCCACCGTGCCCTGCGATAAGACGAGCACATCCAGCTTATCGAAGGTACAGACCGCCGCGTCGACGTCATCCGGATCCGCCACATCGACACGGGAATAGCTCACTCCGGACAAGTCCGATCCGGCCTCGCCCGCATAGCTGTCTACCTGCGGACGCGTGCCCCAAACATGTACTCGCGCTCCGCACGCCCTGAACGCTTGCGCTATGCCGTTACCGATGCCGCTGGATCCACCCACGACAAGTACGTCCTTGCCTGCATAATCGAACGTGACCACGCCTTCATTTTCCATGGCTGATGGTCACTCGATCCAGCGCAGAGCGCGCCGGAACAGGCCGAGCGTTTTCGAATGAAGGCTTTCGCCCACGTCGCGCGGAGCCTGACCGGCGCAGGCTCGCGCGTACGTCCCTTCGAGCAAAACGCCGAGCTTGAAGCAGGCGAACACCGCGTACCAATTGACGTTGGAGAGCTCGCGCACACTGCGCGCGGCGTAATGCGCGATGAGTTCCTCGGCGCTGGGGAAAGCGTCCCACTCGGCTACGGGTTGGCCCGATCCGCTCGGATCCTCTTTCCAGCACGTAGCGAGCAGCCAACCCAAATCGATCAGCGGATCGCCGATGGTGGTCAGTTCCCAATCGACGATCGCCGCCAACTCGGGACTGTCGGTGCAGTACATGACGTTCGCCAGGTGATAGTCGCCATGCATGATTCCCGGCGTGAAGCGCCCAGGCCGATGGGCCTCCAGCCAGTCCGAGATCTCAAGGAGACCGGGGATTGCATCCGAACCAGGCCATCCACGGAGATTGTGATAGCTCTCGAGCTGCGAGCGCCATCGCGAAACCTGACGTTCCAGATAGTTCGCGGGCTGACCGAACGTAGCCAGACCAAGTGCGTGGTGGTCGAGGGCGCCGAGCGCCGCGATGCCTTCCGCGAGCGCGAATCCCATCCTCTCTCGCACCGTGGCCGAACCGGCGTGAAATGCGCGGAGCCCCTCCTTCGCGTTGAAGCCATTCACGGGCGCCATCAGGTAGAAGGAGACCCCAAGAACCGTCTCGTCATCGCATGCTGCGATCAGGCGCGGGTGGGGGACGTTCGTCTGCGCGAGCGCCGCCAGCATCTTCGCCTCGCGGCGCATCGTCTCGTTCGAGTTGGCGCGAAGATGGATCGGCGGGCGGCGCAACACATACTCCTTGTCACCCCTGCGGAAGCGCACGAGAATGTTTTGGGTGCCGCCTCCAAGGTGCTCGATGCAGGAGATCGGCTGGGAGCCCTCCCCGATCGCATCCATCCAGCGCGCGAGCCCGTCCAGGTTCACGCTATTTTCTACGCGAACATTGAGGTCCGGAGCCGCCGTCTGTTTGCTCACCATTCATGTTGTGTCCGTTCTGGCCACAGAAATCGTTCCTTATCCGCGCTGGTAAAATCCGGATCGAGATAGACATACATGCGCTTGACTTTGTCAGCAGCGTTGAATTCAAACACGCTACAGAAGCGTCCACCGGGCGTTTTTCCGCCGCACCATTCCACACCGTCGCGGCCCAGCCCTTCTGTCGTTCCTTCCACGACGATGATGTTGCCGCCGTCGATGAACCTGAAAGCTTCGTGATGGTGGGAACTGCCCACCCTTGTCCCCTGAATACCTTGAGCAAGCTCGAGAAACGAGTTCAGGCCCCGGCCAATGCCGAACTTCGGCAAGTAGAACTCGAAATCCGCCGAAAACAACTCGGCCGGGAAATCTCCTTTATCTATGCGGTGGAAATACGCCTTCGCGACATCGACCTTACTCATCTTGGTAGAAGAATTTGCAGTCATCGGTTGCCTCCTCTGGTCGACGACGGTCTACTGCGCTGCACCGAATTTGCCGGGCCAGTCCGAGCACAAGCGTAGCGCCGTCCGATTTACAATTAGCATACCAGATCGACACATAAATTGACAATACAGAATGTTAGAGGAGAGGACTTCATCGCGGATGTTGGCAATCATCCACCTTGATAGTGGTACCAGTGACGAAGTCGCTGGACGGCGAGACGAGGTAAAGCAAAGTGCTATCGAGCTGGAGTGCTTGTCCCATCCGTCCCCGAGGAAAGTGCCCTGCGAACTCGCCGACCCGCTCGATCATCTCGTCCATCATCTCGGAGTGGAAGGCGCCCGGTGCAATGGCGTTGACGTTGATGTTGAACTTCGCCCATTCGACAGCCAACGCCTCGGTCATGCGGACAACGGCTGCCTTGCTGATCGAGTAGAGCGCGGCACCGCTGCCCCGATAGTCGAAGGCGGTCATCGAAGAGATGTTCACTATCCGGCCGGGGCGCTTGGCCGCCATCAGTCGCCGCGCTACCTCGCAGGACAGGATGTAGGGCGCCCGCACGTTAGTCGCGAGTACCTTGTCGATCAGATCGACCGACATCTTGGTCGCCCGCGCCGCGTCCGGCATGCCGGCGTTGTTCACAAGGATGGTGACCAGACCAAGCGCCGCCTCGGCCTGGGCAACGGCGGAGATCAGTTGGTCTGCATTTGTGACGTCAAGCTGGACCGCGATCGCCTCGCTGCCGGCCGCCCGGAACTCAGCGGCCAGCTCCTCGAGCCGCTCGAGCCTGCGCGCCGTGAGTACCACGCGCGCACCAGAAGCAGCGAGGATCTGGGCAAAACGGCGCCCGAGGCCCGAGGAGGCGCCGGTCACCAGCGCCGTCTGTCCGGAGAGATCGATCGAAAAATTGGGCGATGGCAGGTTCAACCGATCTCCTTGATTCTTCCGACTGCGCCAGTTCAGCGCGCGCGTCCGCGGCTGGGGATGTCTCGAAACGGCATGTTCTTGTCGACACGGATCTCGCCCGGCAGTCCGAGCACGCGCTCCGCGATGATGTTGCGCAAGATCTCGTCGGTGCCGCCCTCAATGCGAGTCGCCGGCGAGCGCAACAGCATCGCCTGGAACCGCCCCGCAGCCGCCGCCTCCCCAGGATCCGTCAGCACCCCGGCCTGCCCCTGGAGGTCCAGCGCGAACATCGCCAGCTCTTGCATCGTGGTGCCGGCGACCAGCTTGCCGATCGAATTTTCGGGGCCCGGCAGCTGACCTTTCGACAAGGCGGTGATCGAACGCATGGCGGTATATTTGAGGCCGCTGGCGCGGACTGCGAATCCCGCCAACCGCGACCGAACCATCCGGTCGTCGATGGCCGGACGGCCGTCGATCCGGGCACTCAGGCAATAAGCGAAGAGCTCGGGAAAGCCTGTCGGCATGCCCGATCCGATCGACAGGCGCTCGTTCATGAGCGTTGTCAGCGAAACCTCCCAACCCTGCCCGATGGCTCCCAGCCGCTGCGAATCGGGGATTCGCACGTTGGTCAAATAGACCTCGTTGAAATACAGCTGCCCATTGGCCTGCTTGATTGGCCGTATCTCGACACCAGCAGATTGCATGCCGAGGAAGAACATGGTGAGCCCCTTGTGCTTGACCACGTCGGGGTCGGTGCGAGCGAGCAGCAGCCCATAATCGGCATGCTGCGCCAGGCTCGTCCAGATCTTCTGTCCATTGACGATCCAGTCGCCCGAACCATCGGACGCACGCTCCGCCCGGGTCCGTAGTCCGGCCAGGTCTGAACCCGCAGCCGGTTCGGAGAAGAGCTGGCACCAGATGGTCTCGCCAGCGGCGAGCGGCGGCAGAAGCCGACGTTTATTCTCCTCGCTGCCCCAGGCCATGACGGTTGGCCCGCACATGCCATGGCCGATGTTGTAGAGCCGAGTCAACGCCGCATAGATCCCTTCTTCCTCGATCCAGATCACCCGCTCGATCGGCCCGAGGCCCCCACCGCCATATTCCTTCGGCCATTGCAGGCAGGCATAGCCAGCGCCGGCCTTCCTTTTCTGCCACGCCTTGGAGGCCTGGATTGGGTCCTCGGACTCGACGCCGCTATGGCCGAAGCTGGCGTTGCGTAGTTCAGGGGCGAGATGAACGGGAGCGTTAGCATCGATCCACGCGCGCACTTGATGCCGGAAGGCCGCTTCGCTTGGGGTATCGTCGAAGTTCACGGGCGCGCTGCTCGAGAAGCCAGCTCTTCTGCTTGTCGCCGCAGCCGCTCGACCAGCAGGTCTTCCCACATCGACAGTGAGCCAAGGGCAAGGCCGAGCGCGTTCGCGCGCCGATAATACAGATGGCAATCGAACTCCCAGGTGAACCCCATACCGCCATGAACCTGGATGTTGTTCTTGGCACACTGCTGGAACGCCTGCGTCGCCGAAACCCGGGCGGTCGCCGCCGCCACCGGCAGCTCGGCATTGCCGGTAGACAGTGCCCATGCCCCGTAGTAGGCATTGGACCGCGCCAGAGTAGCCGAGACATACATGTCGGCCATCATGTGCTTCAGCGCTTGGAACGAACCGATCGGACGGCCGAACGCCATTCGGTCAAGCGCATAGTCGCGCGCCATTTCTAGCGCGCGATCGGCGCCGCCGACCTGCTCGAACGCGATCAGCACGGCCGCGCGATCGAGCACCTGCTCGATGATCCTCCAGCCTCCGCCGACAGCCCCCAGGCGCTCGGCCCGCGCATCTTTGAATATCAGCCGCGCTTGGCTGCGCGTAGGGTCGATCGTTTCCACGACCTGGTGCGTCACGGCGGGTCCATTGAGCTCGACGATGACGAGGGACACTCCCTCGGAGGTGTCGGCATCGCGCGCCGCGACCACCGCGAAATCGGCGACGTCGCCGTCGGGCACCGGGATTTTGATTCCGCTCAAGTGGCCATCATTGACGACCACTCGGATGGAGGCAGGCGTTGTCCTGCCGGCCGACTCGGCAAACGCGAACGTCCCGATGAGGTCGCCGCGCGCGAGGCCGGGCAGTAATCGCGTCTTCTGTGCTTCGGAGCCCGCCGCGAGGAGGAATTGCGAGGCCAAATAGATGGAGGACGATACCGGAGTCGGCGCAAGCGATCGCCCTAGCTCCTCGGCAAGGACGCAGAGTTCGAGCTGTCCAAGACCCATCCCACCGTAGGCCTCGGGGATCGCGGCACCGAGGACACCGAGTTCAGCCAATCCCTTGTAGAGACCGCGATCGAACGGCTCAACACCTTCCAGCACCGCGCGCACCGCCGCAGGCGGGCAGCGGTCGGCCAGGAACCGACGTACGGTATTGCGGAGGAGATACTGGTCTTCTGAAAAATCAAGGTTCATCGTACTCGACCTTCGATTGGCGATTCATGTCCCGCGGTCCGCTGGGCGAAGGCCTGAGACCACGACGGTTCATGAGTAGTTGGGCGCACGCTTCTCGAGGAAAGAGGCGATCCCCTCCTCGAAATTGTCGTCGCGGGCGCAGAGCACCTGGTTGCGATCTTCCATGGCGATGACCGCCTCGAGTCCCTGCGCATCGATTGCGTGGTTGAGCGCCTCCTTGGTGAGGCGCAGGCCAAGCGGGGTTGCGCGTACCATATCCTCCACGAAGGAACGGCCTTCGGCCTCGAGATGCTCAGGCTCGACGATGCGGCTGATCAGGCCGAGTTCGCGCGCACGTTCTGCATCCATGAAACGGCCGGTCAGCATGTATTCGGCGGCGACGGAGGAGCCGACCATGCGCGGCAGGAAGTAAGACACCCCGACGTCGCAGGCGCTCAGACCGATACGAATGAAGGCCGCGTTCATGCGCGCGGCGGACGTTGCCACGCGGACGTCGGATGCGAGCGCCAGGGCGAAGCCGCCGCCGCTCGCGGCGCCGTTGACGAGGGCTACGATCGGCTGCGGGCAGCGGCGCATGGCGATGACGATGTCGGAGATGCCGCGCTGGCCGTCGAGATGATCGGCGACATTCTTGTAGCCGCCGGTTCGGCGCGCCTTCAGATCGAGGCCCGCGCAAAATGCCCGGCCTGCGCCCGTTAGCACCACGACCCGAACGTCGCGACGCCGATAGAGGTCGGTGAAGAGGGTACGCAGTTCCTGGACGAGCTGCGGACTGAGTGCATTGAGCGCCTCGGGCCGGTTCATCGTCACCCAGAGTGCGCCCGCTTCTTTGCGGATCAGAAGGTGCTGGTAGCGTTCATCCACCTCGAGAACACCGTCCACCATCAGCTAAGCCCTTGCGTGAGATCGCGGTCGCTGGCGTCGCCTAGTACAAAAGGAGACCCCCCGGCTCTGCCGGGGAGGCAGTAGAAGTTTGACGAATCCGGGGGTCCATCCGTGAAACTCGACAACGTGAGCCGCCAAGCACACGGAGAGGAGTTTCACGATGGACGAAGCTGGGAACCTAAATCACACGAAGTGGGAGTGCAAGTACCACGTAGTGTTCATTCCGAAGGGCCGTAGAAAGCTGCTGTACGGAGAATTGAGACGATACCTGGGCGAAGTATTTCGCGCCTTGGCCGTGCAAAAGGAAAGTCGGATCGAAGAGGGGCACCTGATGCCGGATCATGTACACATGATGATTGCGATACCGCCGAAGTACGCGGTGTCGCAGGTGGTGGGATTTATCAAGGGGAAGAGCGCGATTCACCTGGCACGGGTGTACGGAGAGCGGAAGCGCAACTTCGTAGGGCAACATTTCTGGGCGCGGGGATATTTCGTATCGACGGTGGGACGCGACGAAGCGGTTATCCGGGCGTACATCCGCAATCAGGAGCGCGAAGATCAACGCTTGGAACAGATGAACTTATTGAAGTAATGGGCCACCTATAGGTGGCCCGACAGGTTCGGGGCCGCGTTAGCGACCCCGCTTAGCCGCTTTGAGCGGCTCACATTTTCGAAAGCCCCCGGCTCTGCCGGGGGATGGTTACTTGGGCGCCGCCGTCGCAGTCTAGGATAGTGCCGGTAATATAGGCGGCGGCTGCGCTGCACAGAAAGACCGCGCTGTCGGCGACATGACCAGGCTCGCCAAAGCGACGCAGCGGGATGCGGCTTATCCGAGCAGCGACCGCCTCTTCGGTGGGTGCCAGACGCGCCATGCCCTCGGTGCCGCTGATCGGCCCGGGTGAAATGCCGTTCACCCTGACCCCACCCGGCCCCCATTCCATTGCCAGCACGCGGATGAGTTGATTGATACCCGCCTTGGCGGCGCAGGCATGCGCCTGCAGCATCGTCGGATTGACCGCCTGTGCGGCGGTGATCGCGATAAGCGACGCGCCAGGGCGGCGTAGCAACTCATGGCAAGCACGGAAAACGTTGAATGTGCCGTTCAAGTCAATATCGACGACGGTCCTGAAGGCGTTGGCGGATATGCCCAACGCGGGCGCCACGAAATTCCCGGCAGCGCCGGAGATGACGATGTCGAGAGGGCCAAAGGCCGCGACCGCCGCGTCGAGCGCCGCGCGAGTGGCGGCGTAGTCTCGGACGTCACAAGAAAGATCGAGCGCGCCCGCCCCAATTTCGGCGGCCGCCGCCTTCGCCTTCGCCGAATTGCGCCCGGCGACCGCGACCTGCGCACCGAGTGCTGCGAAGCGCTTGGCAATCCCCAGATTGATGCCGCTGGTCCCTCCTGCGACGAACGCGGTCCGTCCGCGCAACAGCCCGTCGGTGAACACGCTCACTTTATGATCGTCAACCGAGTGCACGGTGGTCAGAGCGCGGCATAAACGGCGTCGATCAAACCCCGGCGGCGCGGATCGCGTTCGAACTGGTCGCTCATGCGGTTCATCGTGTACGCGACCGCAAGATCGGCGACGGGGTCGGCGAACCCGAAGGATCCTCCCCATCCACTATGACCGAACGCCTCATGATTGGGACCATAGAGCTTTCCCGGATTGAGCCAGAAGCCGGCGCTCCAGCGCGTGAAAGATCCCTTGACGATATCCACGCCTTCGAAGCGGCAGCGCGTCGCCTGCGCGACGGTGTCCCTGCCGACCAGTACCTTGCCATCGGTGCGCGGCCGCAGCAGCAGGTTATACATGCCCGCCAGCGCGCGCGCGTTGGCGAAACCGTTCGCGGCCGGCAGGTCGGCGGCGCGCCAAGCGGCGTCGTTCGATAGCGAGCCGGGCGTATCGGGGTTGGCGAACGCCGCTTGCTGAGCGATGTTGGACTTGACGAGCGATGAGGTATCGAGGCTGGGAACTGGAAGCATCTCAGCGACCCGGTCCTCGTCGCCGGGCTTCAGCCCAATCGAGAGGTCGAGACCGAACGGCTCTGCGATCTCCTCGGCGACGAATTGCTTGATCGAGCGCCCTTCGATCCGGGCGAATAGTGCGGTCGCAAGGATGCCGAGCGTCATGCCGTGATAGCCGGACGTGGTGCCGGGCTCCCAGATCGGGGCCTGGGCCGCTAGCCGCCCGGCCGCCACTTCGCCCGATAGGAGATCCGTGATCGTCGCCGGTGTCGTGAACCCGCTCAACCCTGCCTGGTGGGAGAGCAGCATGCCAATGGTGATGTCTTGCTTCCCGGCTGCCCCAAACTCAGGCCAGTACAGATTAACCTTGTCCTCATAGGATGCGAGCCCGCGATCGACGAGCATCGCGAAGCAGGTGCCGTTGATGCCCTTGGTCGAGGACCACACGTTGGTAATGGTCTCGCGCGTCCAGGGCTTGGTCCGCGCGATATCGCGTGAGCCCGCCCACAGATCGGCGACGACTTCTCCGCCCACTAACAGCGCAAAGTCTGCACCGATCTCGCCATGCTCACGAAAGTTACCCATGAACGCATCGCGAATACGATCAAATTTCGGAGAGCAACATCCCTGAAGGTCGATTGCGGGCTCATTCATTGTTCGATCTCTCCCCTAGCGCGGCGCCATGCGCAAGGCGCCGTCGAGTCGGATGGTTTCGCCGTTGAGCATCGGATTGACGATGATGTGCTCGGCCAACAGCGCATATTCGTCGGGCCGGCCGAGGCGAGGCGGATTGGGGACCGACAGTGCCAGCGCCTCGCGAATCTGAGGCGTCACGCGCGCCAGCATCGGCGTCTCGAAGATGCCCGGCGCAATGGTGCATACGCGGATCGAGCGGTTCGCCAGATCGCGCGCGGCGACAATCGTCATGCCAACGATTCCCGCCTTGGCCGACGCATAGGGAATCTGCCCGATCTGGCCCTCATAGGCGGCGACCGAGGCGGTAAGAACGACGGCACCACGCTCGCCATCGATTGGCTCATTCTTCGCCATGCTGGCGGCTGACAGGCGCAGCACGTTGAAGGTGCCGACGAGGTTGGTCGAGATGATGCTGGCATACTGCTCCAGGGAACCCGGCCGACCTTCCTTGTCCAGGATGCGCAACGCGCCGCCGCGTCCCGCACAATGGACGGTGGCTCGCAGCGGCCCGATCGCCTCAGCCGCGGCGAACGCCGCCTGCATCTGGGCCTCATCCGTGATGTCGCCCGGCGCGAAAGCGGCCGCGCCAATCTCCTGCGCCACTTGCTCGCCCGGCGAACTCGGTAGATCGATGATCACCACCCGGACGCCGCGTCGGATCAGGCGTTGAGCCGTCGCCTTGCCGAGTCCCGACGCACCGCCGGTGACGACGGCCGTAATCCCTTGCAACTCCATAGCTCTCCTCCGGTTACCGATTCGTGAAGCCCTTCCCTTCCGCAACCAGGCGCTCAAGCAACGGCGCCGGCCTGAAATCATCGGCGTGCAACCGCTGGAATGCGCGTAGGCGCTCCAGGATCGTGTTGAGCCCGACAAGCTCCGCCCAGTACATCGGACCGCCGCGATACACGGGCCAGCCATAGCCCTTGATCCAGACGACATCGATGTCGGACGAGCGGATCGCGATACCCTCGTCGAGGATCTTGGCGCCTTCATTGACCATCGGATAGAGGCAGCGCTCGAGGATCTCCTCGTCCGAAACGCCGCGTTGAGGGATACCGCGCTCAGCTGCGAAATCGCGGACGACCTGCTCGACTAGCTCGGACGGCTTCGCGTTCCGATTCTCGTCATAGTCGTAATAGCCGGCACCGGTCTTCTGGCCGCGCCGGCCCATCTTGCACAGCACTTCGCGCACCGAGGAGGATGTCTTCACCGTCAGATCGAGCCCCAAGTCGAGGCCCGCGAGGTCATTCATCGCGAACGGCCCCATGGGCATTCCGAAATCATAAATGACCCGATCGATGTCCCAGGGCTTGGCGCCCTCAAGCAGCAGCTTCTGCACTTCGCGCTGGCGCGCCGCGAGCATACGGTTGCCGACAAAGCCGATGCAGTTGCCGACCAGCACCGGAACTTTGCGGATCCTCTTGCCCAGCTGCATCGCGGTCGCGATGACGTGCTTGTCTGTCTTCGCGCCGCGGACGATCTCCAACAGCGCCATGACATTGGCGGGCGAGAAGAAATGCAGGCCGATCACGTCCTCCGGCCGGCTCGTCGATGCGGCAATCTCGTCGATGTCCAGATAGGAGGTATTGGAAGCAAGGATGGCGCCGGGTTTGGCGATGCGCTCGAGCTGGCCAAAGACCTTCTTCTTGACGTCCATCCGCTCGAAGACCGCCTCGATGACAAGATCGCAGTCTTTGAGATCATCGAGGCTGAGCGACGGAGTCACCAGGCCCATGCGCCTGTCCATTTCGTCCTGGGTCAGCTTGCCTTTTTTGGCGCTATTCTCGTAATTTTTGCGGATAGTGGCGATGCCACGGTCGAGCGCCGCCCGCTCCACCTCGACGATCGTCACTGGAAGCCCTGTGTTGAGGAAGTTCATCGCGATGCCGCCGCCCATCGTGCCGGCGCCGACGATCCCGACCTGTCTGACCTTGCGGCTCGGCGTGTCATCGGGCACATCCGGGATCTTGGCGGTCTGGCGCTCGGCGAAGAAGGCATGGCGCTGGGCACCGGACTGGGTGCCGCTCAACATCTTGCGGAACAGCTCGCGCTCGGTCTCGAGTGCCTTCTCGAACGGCGCGTTCACCGCGGCCGCCCGGCACGAGCCCGATATTGACTTCGGGCAGCCGGCGAATTCACGGTGATGATCGCGATCCCGTCTTCGATGGTCAGATCAGTGACGGCGTTGATGGCGGTCATGATGATTAAGCATTGAGGTTGCGGTCGTTTGCATCGTTGGCAACTATGGCGCCCTTGAAACCGGCAGCCCGTTTTTCTCGAAACGCGGCGACACCCTCCTCAAAGTCGGGATTCTTGCCCGCGACGCGTTGCGCGCTCCGTTCCAGAACGAGCTGGTCGCCAAACCGCTCGTCGAGCGCCGACCACGCCACGCGACGGATCAGGCCAAGCGCCTCGGTGGGTCCGGACGCCAGTCGGGTGGCAAGCTCGATGGCGGCGGCCACTGCCTGTCCATCGGGCACGAGGCGATTGATCAAACCCCATTCGAGCGCCTGCCGAGCGCTGATCGCCTCGGCGAGCAGCATCGCCTCCATCGCGCGAACTCGTCCCGCGGATGCGGCGAGGAGATAGGCAGAGCCGCCATCAGGAACCAGACCGATGCGCGAGAACGCCAGTAGAAAATAAGCGCTCTCAGCGGCGACGATGAGGTCGCCGGCCAGAGCGAAGGAGCAGCCGACGCCAGCTGCGGGCCCGTTGACCGCGGTGACTAACGGGATGGCCAGGTTTCTTAACTTCATCATGAGTGGATTGAATTGCCGTTCCAGCCGTTCGCCCGCGTCGCGCTCGGCCGCCGGCTTGCTCGCGGCACCCGTGATGAGGTTCACCCCCGACGAAAAGCCCCGTCCCTCGCCGGTGAGCACGATCGCCCGCGCCTCCCGCTCGGCACGAGCGAGAGCGTTCGCCAGCAGATCAGCCATGGCTTCTGAAAAGGCATTGAGCGTCTTAGGCTCGTTGAGACGCAGGACCGCCACATGGCCGATGAGTTCATACTTGACCGAAGGCTCAGACATTCTCTTTTCAAACCCGCTCGATGATGATCGCAGGCGCCATTCCGCCGGCGGTGCACATCGTCACCAGACCACGGCGCAAGTCGCGCCGCTCGAGCTCATCGAGCATCGTGCCGATCAAGATCGCACCTGTCGCACCGATCGGATGGCCGAGCGCCATCGCGCCGCCATTGACGTTCACCTTTTCGCGATCGAGCTTCAGGTCGCGGATGAACTTCTCCGCTACTACGGCGAAGGCTTCATTTATCTCGAACAGATCGATGTCATCGAGGGCGAGACCGGCCTTGACGAGAACCTTGCGCGCCGCTGGCACCGGGCCGTTGAGCATCAAGGTCGGGCAATCCCCCGTATTCGCCATGGCTACGACCCGCGCCCGGGCCGTAAGGCCATGCGCCGCGGCATAGGAAGGCGACGCCAGCAGCAGGGCCGCCGAGCCGTCGACCACCCCGGACGAGTTGCCGGCGTGGTGGACGAACTTAATATCAAGGTCGGGGAACTTGTTGCGGATCAGACCGCGAAAAGTAGTCCCGCTGGCGTCGACGGCGAGGTCGGCCACGGCCTCGAAAGAAGGTTTGAGGCTGGCAAGCCCTTGGAGCGTCGTTTGCGGTCGCGGAAATTCCTCATGGTCGAGGGCCAGCGTGCCGTCGTCATGATAGACGGGCACCAGGCTTCGGCCGAAATGCCCGCCTCTTACGGCGCGCGCGGCACGCTGCTGGCTCTCGTACGCCAGTGCATCGAGATCCTCACGCGGAATTTTCTCGAGCGTGGCGATGGCGTCGGCGCAAACACCCTGATTCGATTGCGGGTGGAGCGCGCGCAGATGCAGATTCCCGTTGTCGAACACATTGGGGCCATCTTCGGGGCGGCGGCTCGCGGCGGCGAGCGACATCATCTCGGTACCGCCGGCGATGACCAGATCCTCGAGGCCCGACATGATCGAGGCTGCCGCCATGTTGACCGCGGTGATGCCGGATCCGCAGAAGCGATCGAGTGTCACGCCGCCTGCGCGCTCGTCATAGCCGGCATCGAGCGCAGACATGCGACCCAGATTGTTGCCCTGCTTGCCTCGCTGCGCGTTCGTACCCCAGATGATGTCGTCCACCTCCGCGGTGTCGATGCCGGTGCGCTCCGCAAGCGCCTTGAGGACGGTCGAGCCGAGGCGATGAGGATGGATGTTGGCGAGCGATCCTTTTCCGACCTTACCGATTCCACGGGGCGTGCGGCACGCATCGATGATGAGCGCGTCAGTCATGCTGGATGTCCCATACGAGTACTCTTTGTTGCAAGCGGGGTATCACTATCAATCGATCCACTTCGTTCCACCGGAACTAGAAGTTAAATGACTTTAAATCATATCATACGCGATTGTCAATATCTTCGTCGCATACGTATGTTTACGCCCGCGAGATTCTATTGTGCCTCCTTCGCGATTTGCCGCGTGCTGGCCCCTTCGTAGCCGTGGGCTGCGAAGGCGTCGAAGGCGGCCTCCATGAGGCGCTCGATCAACTCGGTAGGATGATTTCGGTCAACAGGCCCCGCAGCGCGGGTCACGGGCGCAGTTTCGGTGAGCGCATCCAGGAATCGGATGCACTCCCAGCACCCATCGGCTCGCGGCGACAGGATTGCCAAAAGCGCCAGGTCTAGGACGGGCGCGCGGCGACCATGGCTTCCTTCTGCCGCTCGGCGGTCAACTTCGAGAAGTCTCCGCCGCCCGGCATCGCCACCTCGACGATTCGATCATCGACATCGTCATATTCGAGCCGCAGCGCCTTGGCAAAGATGCCTTGGCTCATCGTGCCTAGGATATGATAGGTCAGTTCCATGATGTCCTCGTCGGACATCAACGCCTTGAGGGCGTCGAACACCGCGTCCGGCACCCGGCCGTGGGCGAGCACGATGCTATCCGTGTAAGCGAGTATGGCCCGCTGCAGCGGCGTCCAGATGTCGGCCACGCTCCACGATGGGATGGCAGCGACCTGCCCAGGGGTGAGTCCGACCATGCGTGCGACCTTGCACTCGCCGGAGTAAATGAACTTGCTTTCAACCACCCAGCCGACACGAGCAAGCGCGACCTCGCGCGCCTGAGGATCGAGCTTGCTCGGGGCGGAAGCCGCACCCAGCACGCCGCGCATCTCGATCAGACCGAGCGCATGATCGAAGATGTACGGTCGAAGTGCGAGGCTCGTGAACCAGTGTCCGGGAGTGCCGGTAACGGTGCCGGGATTGACAGCTGGATCCTTATCGCCGAAGACTTTGCGGTAATATGCTTGCGCCTTGGGATGCGCTTCACTCAAGGACGCCTGACGGATGCGGGGCATTTTTCCTCTCCTATTGGTTTCGGTGGACCGCTCGCTCAGGCGGTTTCGTGTGCACTTCGCCGCTGCACGACCGCAGGCGGCGCACTACTCGCGACCATCGGCTTGTGACTGACGTCGGCGTCGGTGAACGGTCTCGACCAGGCGCCGAACTCGAGCTGGATGCCATCGGGATCCCGGAAGTAGATCGAGCTCAGCCACAGCGTATCGTCAGGATCGTTGCCAAAGCCGAGTTCATTCTCGTAGTGATACATGACCGGCGAGACCCAGATGCCGAGGTCTTCGAGCTTCTTCTTATATTCCAGGATCTTTTCGGGCTCGACATTGAAGGCGATATGGTTGAGCGAGCCGATCGCCGTCGTGAAGCTGTCGGGCTTACCGGCAGCCGTCAAATCACCCACATTGTTCTTCGGAACCGTAATGCCCGGCGCGACCGACTGCGCGACCGGGAACCAGAAGAAGGCGAGCGAGCCTTGACCGTCGCCCATGTCGAAGAAGAAGTGCTGACCGCCGCCAAAGGGTAGTTCGGTTGTCTTGATCAGGGGAAAGCCAAGGACGCCTTGATAAAAGTCCACCGTCCGCTGCATGTCCGCGACTACGAGGGCGACATGGCTCAGCCCTTTGACCTGGAAGACAGGATTAGTTTTTCTCGAAAGCCGAAAATTCATGATCAACTCCTCCAAGCGAGTGGTTGCTGCGGTACCACCCGCAGGCCGTCGTCGGTGACTCGGCAATTAGCAGACTAGATCACAGCGATATTCTTTGTCAAGTGATCAAGAATTAAAAATCGTGCGAAACACGAGTGTAGCCGCGGCTAGTTCACGCGTCGCTCATGCCCACTCCAATAAGGCTCGCGAAGCTCCCGTCGCAGGATTTTGCCCGCCGCATTGCGTGGCAGGACGTCTCTGAAATCGACGCTCTTCGGAACCTTGAAGGCGGCGATTCGAGACCGGGTGAACGCGATGATATCGCTCGCTTCTGCCTGGGTGCCGGGATGCAGCACTACAACCGCTTTGACCGCCTCACCCCATTTCTCATCGGGAACGCCGATGATCGCGACATCCGCGACAGAGGGATGATCGTGGATGGCATTCTCGACTTCCGCCGGATAAATGTTTTCGCCGCCTGAGATGATAAGGTCCTTGATGCGGTCGTTTATGTAGAGATAGCCGTCCTCGTCGAGATAGCCGGCGTCTCCCGACCGCAACCATCCATCCGTATCGATGGTCTTGGCCGTCGCTTCCTCCATCCCCCAATACCCCACCATATTGGCGTCGGATCGCGTCACAATCTCGCCGACGGTGTTGGGCGGGACGGTTTTGCCCTGCTCGTCGACAATCTTGATCTCCACCCCGGGGAAGGGGATGCCCGCGGCCCGCATGCGCCGATTGCCTGCCGGATCATGATCTTCCGGCGGCAGGTAGACGATCGTGCCCGAGGTCTCCGTCATGCCATAGGTCTGGCAGAAGCCGCAGCCGAAGACCTGCATGCACTCGCGCAGCAGATCAAGCGGGATCGGCGATGATCCGTACAGCACATACTTGAGCCGACTGAAGTCGACCTGGCGCGCGCGCTGCTGGTTCACGATGATCCGCAGCGCCGCAGGCACCAGAAATATCTTGGAGATGCGGTCGCGCTCGATGTAGTCGAGGACCTGGAGCGGGTCGAAGTCGCGCGCGACCACACTCTTCGCGCCATTGAAGAGGCCAACGACGCCCCATACGCTTCCGCCGACATGAGCGACGGGCATTGCCGCCAAGCTGACATCGTCAGGCCCCCATCTGTTCCAGGGGAGCTGCACCCTGGCTGCCTGACGTCGCACGCTCAGGATGCTGCGATGGGCCAGCATCGCCCCTTTGGGACGGCCCGTCGTGCCCGACGTGTAGAGCTGCAGAGCAACGGCGCCTTCGCCGACCACGATCGGGACCTCTGTGTCGGTGCCGCCGTCGCGCCACTCCTCGAACAGAGGAGCCCCGTCGGGGCCATCCGGCTCGAGCGCGACAAGCGCGATCGGCCGATCGAGCAGCGCAACAGCTTGCTCTACCTGGGCCTTCACCTCGGGCCCGACAAAGACCAGTGTCGCACCGCTGTCCTGAAGCATATAGGCCATTTCGGCGGGCGCGAGGCGCCATCCCACCGGCGCCACAACGACGCCGGCCTTCGCCGCGCCAAACAGAATCTCGAAGAAAGAGTCGCTGTTCTTGCCGATATAGGCGACGCGCTGTCCGTTTCTGCCGTCCTCGAGCAGCTTGTTTGCAACCTGGTTCGAGTGGCGGTCAAACTCACGAAAGTTGGTGTCGCGGCCTTCGAAGCTGAGCGCGATCGCGTCCGGACGCTCCCGCGCGTGGTAGCGGGCGATGTCGCACAATGTGCGCATCTGTTCGAAGTCGACCGTCACGGATTCACCACCGACGCGGCGGCTAGCGCCGGGTCCTTGCGGATCACGCCATCCGCGATGAGCCGATCGATCTCGGCGTCGGAAATGCCCCAACCGGTCAGTGTCTCCCGCCACGCCTTGCCAATCGGCGCCGGTGGAGACTGGATGTGGCTGGGAGTCGCGGAAAAGCGGGGCGCCGGAGCGGGAGCCATAACGCCAGCCAGTTCAACGAACGTCCCACGCGCGACATTGTGCGGATGATGAGGCGCTTCATTGAGCGATAGGACCGGGGCAAAGCAGACGTCCGTGTTTTCGAGCAGAGCACTCCATTCGTCACGTGATTTCGTAGCAAATATCTCGCGCAGTGCACGCTTCGCCTCCGGCCAAGCGCCGCGATCCATCTGTAGCTTCGTCAGCCGATCGCCGGCGCCGGTCTTCTCGAGGAGCAGCGCATAGAATTGCGGCTCAATCGAGCCGACGGAGATCCATTTCCCGTCGGAGCATTCATAGGTGTCGTAGAAGTGCGCTCCGCCATCGAGGGTGTTGGCGGCGCGGATGTCGACCCACCGGTTGCCGCCAAGCATTCCGTAGAATAGGGTCATAAGATAGGCGGCGCCGTCCGTCATTGCCGCATCCACCACCTGCCCCTGTCCCGATGCACGCGCGTGAATCAAACCCGCCAGCAGACCGGCGATTAGAAACATTGCGCCCCCTCCGTAGTCAGCGGCCAAATTCAAGGGTGGGATTGGTTTCTCCTCGATCCCGATGGCGTGCAGAGCGCCCGTCACGGACAGATAGTTGATGTCGTGGCCGGCCGCTTGAGAATTCGGGCCGTGCTGACCCCAGCCCGTCATCCGACCATAGACCAGCTTCGGGTTGCGCGCGTGCATCGCGTCAGGCCCCAGCCCAAGCCGCTCCATCACGCCGGGCCGGTGCCCTTCAAAGACGATTTCCGCCGAGGCACATAGATCAAGACACAAAGCGACGGCTCCCGGCTGTTTTAGGTCGAGGGCCAACGTCTGCCTTCCGCGCGCGTCGAGGCGGTCCGGAGTCGGATCGCTAGTGCCTGGGCGCTCGATGCGGAGCACGGTCGCGCCCATGTCGGACAGCATCATGCCGGCGAACGGCCCGGGGCCGATGCCTGCGAATTCGATTACCTTCACGCCTGTTAGTGGGCCGCTAGCTGTCATCTCGCAAGGCTCCTTTTTGTGCCTCTTACACGCCGGTAGCGGCGTGTCGTGGCGTCGATTCGGATTCTTGTGGCATACTATAACGATACTTAATTTGACAATCAAGTATGGTATATAGATACTTGGATCATCGATCGGCAATTCCGGCTATCTCAACCCATTGGTCCGGATATGCACGGCACGAAATGTCCAATGGAGATGAAGATTGACTAACATGCAAGGAAAGGTCGCGATCATTACGGGTGCGGCCAGCGGCCAAGGAGCCGCCGAAGCCAGGTTATTCGCATCGCAGGGAGCGAAGGTGATCCTTACAGACATCAGCGAAAACGGCCGGGCTATCGCCGCCGAGCTCGGAGACAATGGTCACTTCGTAGGCCATGACGTGACTAAGGAAGCTGATTGGGAACGGGTCATCGAGCAAGCCCTGGCGCGGTTCGGACGACTTGACGTGCTCGTGAACAATGCCGGCGTCTTCAAGCCGGCCAGCCTGCGCGATACAGACATTGCCTCGTGGGATCTCCACTATCGCGTCAACCAGCTCAGCATGTTCCTCGGCATGCGCGCCGCGTGCGAGCCGATGGCGAAAGCCGGCGGCGGATCGATCATCAACATCTCATCCAAGGCCGGCATGAGCAAAGGACCTGGCATGTTTGCCTATGGCAGCAGCAAGTGGGCGGTACGCGGCATGTCGCAGCTTGCGGCTGTCGACTATGCCCCGCTCGGAATCCGGGTGAACGCGGTTTATCCCGGCATGATCGACACGCCGATGCTCGCGGCGAACAGCCCGGAGCAATTGGCGATCTACCAGAACATGATTCCGATGAAGCGGATGGGCAGGCCCGACGAGGTCGCCCAGGTGGTCCTCTTCCTTGCGTCAGACCTGTCCAGCTACGTGACCGGAGCGGAGATCGCAGTCGATGGAGGCTTTTGATATCGCCGCGTCGCGCGACAGGATGCCTGCCGCGTTGCAATCCTTTCCATACCTGAGGTGACTCAGCACAGGCATCTCAAATCGAGAACCACTGTCTGCCCCTCCCCGAGAGAATTCTCTGAAATTCGAGCCCCGGAAAATGATCCATCCCAACGGCAGCGTGGTCATTGCTCTCCAGTTCCCGAAACAGTGCTTCGCGAGTTCGCGCGGCCAGCGCAGCATCTACGTCGGTCAGGAAGCCGATGTCCGTCTCGGTCAGCTGAAGAGGGCATTGCACCGCGTCGCCCAATAAATAGGCGCGATGAACACCGGAAGAGACAATCAGCACGT